>OCRI01000031.1_pt1 | contig 45270 bp, 33 predicted proteins | sample 1534641 | NCBI WGS metagenome assembly OCRI01 (sample SAMEA3275473, study PRJEB22092) | marine metagenome | reverse complement strand
TTCCGATTCAGGTGTACAGATCGACACATTCAGCGGCCCACGGACCAACGGTTGCACAGGCACCGGTAACGGCAATCCATGTGGTATCATGTACGATATTGCATGGAGCCCAGACAGCGTCCACATCGTGACCGCTCACGGTCGCAATGACGAGGGCGTCTACTACTGGTATGCTGACATTGATGAGGACAACGACGGCTACAACACAACCGATCAAGGTGACGGCGTCGTCGATGCGTTCCCAAGCGAAGGCTCTCAATGGGATGACACCGACAACGATGGGTACGGTGATAATCCTGCACCTGCGTTCCAACCTGATGCGTGCCTGACGGTCTATGGGACCTCAACTCAAGACCGATTTGGATGTCCTGATGGCGATGGCGATGGATGGTCCGATGAGGGTGATTTTTACCCGACTGACCCCTTGCAATGGGCCGACACCGATGGCGATGGATACGGTGACAATTACTACTTCGATCTCAGCAGTGCTCAACTTCATATGAACCAATCTGGCGATGCATTCCCAGATGATGCGACTCAATGGAACGACACCGATGGCGATGGATATGGTGACAATTACCAAAACACATCATGGGATAATTTCCGCGCTCCAGAATGGCCCGGATTGCTTCAGGTTGCAGCAAACAACCCAGACGTCTTCCCACTCGATCGCACCCAATGGCTTGACACCGACGGCGACTGGGTTGGCGACAACCAAATGAGTGACCGAGCGGATGGGTGCCCAACAATTTGGGGCGATTCCGAGTTTGACCGCCTTGGCTGTGCTGATACAGACGGTGATGGCTGGTCGGACCCTGATGCGAACTGGCCTTCTACAGCCAACTGTTACCAAGCCGACGCTTTCCCGAACGATGCAACCCAGTGGTGTGACGAAGACGGCGACGGATTCGGCAGCAATCTAAGCGGAAACGATGCTGATGAATGCCCGAATGAAGCAGGAACTTCAACCATCGACCGAATTGGATGCGCTGACCGTGACAACGATGGTTACTCAAACGCAGGGGATCCTTTCCCAGATGACTCCACCCAGTGGGCTGACCGCGACGGCGACAACCGTGGCGATAACCCAGATGGTAACAACGCAGACGAATTCCCAGATGATACCTCACAGTGGAAGGACACAGATGGCGATGGGCGTGGTGACAATCCAAACGGATTCAACGGTGATGCGTTCTGGCAAGACCCCGATCAATGGGAAGACAGTGACGGCGACGGCTATGGTGACAATTTCATTGACAGCGACGGCGATGGTCTTTCGGAAGGTTACTCCGATGTGTGCCCGCTTGTGTTTGGCAAATCAACCGATGCCCTCACCCGCGGATGTTCAGACTACGACGGTGACGGTTTCGTCGATCCGGTCGATGCCTTCCCTGAAGATCCATTCCAGTGGGCGGATTCCGATGAAGACGGTTACGGCGACAACAGCCTTGTGCCAAGCGGTGATGACTGTGCCGATGTCTTCGGTAAATCCTACGAAAACAACCGACAAGGTTGCCCAGACGCAGACCTTGATGGGTGGGCTGACGTCGACGATGCATTCCCTTACGACACCCTCCAATGGGTCGACACAGACGGCGACGGATGGGGTGACAACTACGCATGGTTCAACGACACCATTGCAGATCTCGACAATCCTGGAGAATTCATTCAAATCCGAAACCAATCGGGCGATGCTTTCCCAACCGTGCCTGATCAGTGGTCGGACATGGACGGCGACGGCTGGGGCGACAATCAAACCAGTTTCTTCCAACCTGATGCGTTCCCATTCCAACCGAGTCAATGGAACGACTTTGATGGCGATGGCTTCGGTGACAACAGCGTTTACGACCCCGATGGGGATGAAGGTCCGTTGGCCCCACAGCCTGCTTATCAACCCGATTCTTGCCGCAAGGTCTTCGGAACATCAACGCTCGAGGAATATGGCTGCGTTGACAGCGATGGCGATGGCCGAGCTGATGTCTATGACCCATGCCCATGGGATCCAGCCGTGACCAACGGTGTACTCACTGGGCCAGATGCAGTGACATGTGCGATTACCAGCGATCCAAATGCTGTGGACCAATCCACCGATGATTCGGAATCATTGATGGGCAGCTCAACAACCATGGTGTTCATGGGCGGAGCGATTGTCCTTTTGCTGGGTCTTATTTTCGTCGCACAGGTGGCAAAGGCTGCCAGCAAGCGCAAATCATCGACGGCTCGGGCCGAAGAGCGCAAGGTCAACCTCGCCTTCTCAGAAGAAGAAGAGCGCCGACTTGCGTGGATTGAACACTATGTCGCAGCGGGCCAACTCGATGAAGCAAGGGCGCTTGGTTGGGAAGAGCCGGCCGCTCTTCCACAATGGAAGCAACACGAAATGGCAGAACAAGCGGCTACACAAGCTGCTATTCCCACCATGATGGACTTGGACAAACTGTGAGCAATTCACGAATCTTGGCTGCGCTTCCGACGGGCTTTTTCAGCCATGGAGTCATCAAAGGCTAGGAAAGGGAGGCTCGTCCATGCTTTATCGTCGTCAAGAGCAAGCAACGCCTCGTTTGTTCGAAGGACCTCACCGACCTCCATCGTCGTGGGCGTCTGTCCATCAGGGAGTTGGTACTGGTGGCCAGGGAGCACAACTGTGGCTTTGTCCAATTGTTGCATTTGGTGGCGAAGGTAGTGCAACGTAGACCGTTGAACTTCGGGATCGCCTCCATACAAATCGGTTCGGCCGCACCGCCCAAGGAACAAACAATCACCGGAAATGACGAGCCCCTCTCCAATGAAGGTGGTGTGGCCAGGCGTATGACCTGGCGTACAATGGGCCTCGAATTCCAACAAACCGCATTTCAACTTTACATGTGAATTTGGTTGATGATGCCATTCTTCATCGACCGCCCCCTCCCATCCACGTTCCCGTTCAAGGGCATGACACTGGACGCGAAGTGAACCACCCAATGCCTGTTTCAGTGCATCCACTCCTTTGGCATGGTCCCAATGGCTGTGTGTTAGCCAAACTTGGTCGAGCACCCAGCCATGCTGGGCGCAGGTGCTTTGCCAGTAGGCACCATCGAATGGGTCGACGATCACTGCTTGGTTCGTTTGCTGACACACGATAAGGTGGTTGAGGTTGTCCCATTCGCCAAGTTGGGCTTGCAGTACGATGATTCGCTCGTTCTCAATAATCGTCATTGGATTCATTTGTGGCTCGCCTTTACACACCGTATGGACCGCTGGGCTTTCAAGTGATGAGAACCTCTCTCTGCACATGGCGGGGCGTATGCGTGGCGGTGCAGCGGTTCTTGTGACCCTGCTCATGCTCTCGATGCTGCCCGCAGTGGCTCAAGCAGAAACGGGAGATTTGGCCTTTGAATCAACCCTGAACCTCGACCCAGAAAAGGGATATTATGCCTCAGGAGACACGGTTGTTCTTCAACCCACAATGACCAACATCGGTGCCGCTACCACCTATGAAAACGATCCATCATGCGGCGCAGTGTTACAGATTATGAGCCCAAGCGGCGAGCGTATTGTCGATGGCCAAACCCTTTGCCGTGGACAATCTCAAATTGAGGACCTGGCATCTGGGGAAATCAAGGCCTTCTCTTCGGTCGAATGGGATCTTCTTGCTGACGATGGAACAGAAGTTCAGCCGGGTTGGTACACTGCCATCGTGCTTCACACTGCAACAGGCCTCACATCGAGTCATCAACTTCACATCCAGACGGACGTCATTCCACCGTCAGAGCTTACCATGGCCATCGAAGCAACCAGTCGCCTTGGCCCTCTTGTCTCAAGCGAAGAAATTGTGCTCACGGTGACGCTGTACAATCCAACATCAGCACCAATCACCCTTCCAGACCTCGGCGGATGTTTGTTGCAGTTCAGCGTGAATGATGCAACGTCACTCTCCTCAGAATGCCTTCCAACCTTTACGCAGATTGAGGCGTTTGAACAAACCCTCATCGAGCAGCGACTCCTTCCCGCTGGTGCTTTAGAGGCAGGTCAGAACATCATTTCAGTCGCTCTTCCAGGCAACGCACTCAGCGCCTCATTGAACCTCGACATCGCCCTGCCAGCTGATGATTTCACAGTCGAATGGCAGGACCAACTTGAGGTAAGCATCACTGGGCTCGAAGATGGCTTGTACGGTGATGGTGAGGTAATGTCCACTTCCATGTTGATGGAGAATGTTGGCGATGAGCAGCAATCGATGCGGTTCACGGATACCTGCCGTGCTGAACTTTGGATCGTCAACGACCAAGGCGATGTCGTCTTCGACAGCCGTTCGCTCAAGAGCTGTAACGCAGTTGACTTGGACTACAACCTCGATCCTGAAGAAGAAGCAATGTTCACGCTCCCAGATTGGACCTTTACCGATTTGCAGGGGTGCCAAATTTCGTCAGGGTATTACACCGCCATCGTCGAAGTGCCTCAATTGCATCTTTCCAGTTCGAACAGCATTGACTACGAGCGCCTCACGGCTACCAACTGCGCTCAATCGCTGCCCCTTGATCTATCGACATCACTTTCGGGAATCGAAAATGGATTTGATCTCAGCGTGACGGTTGCACCGCAAGTGAGCGAAGTTGATTTGCGATGGATTGGACCATGTTCAGTAACAGTTTCCATTGTTGAGGTTGATTCGTCTGAAGAAGTTCACCGTCAAGCATCACTGTGCAACGAGCACGATGGAAGGCACCTAAGTTTGCCTTACAGTGTTGATGATCAGTTGGTGCTCAATGTCGGCGAAGTCAACATGGTTGATTTCAACAACGTGACCCTACCCGACGGAACCTATCAGATGATTGTGACCCTTGAAGCGAACCCGAGCACTTCCGCAGGCTTCGTGTTCGAATGGCCAATTGTTGAGACGGTCGCACCAGAACCTGTGGAGATCGTGGCTGAACCCCAACCTGAGGAAGCTCGTCTTGTGAGTGGGATTTGGTCGGGAATTCTAACTGAAGATGGCACATGTTGGATTCTCGAAAGCCCACAAGAAGGTCAATTGCTGCTCTCCCGTGCTGCACTCGGTTCATGGACCCCTCAGCAAGGTTGGTCTGGAACCTACCAAGCCCTCAGTACGGCCGCAGCTCCACAATGTGCAAACTTCCAAGCGCCTTCTTTTGAGTTGACGGCCGTCGAAACCGAAACCAGTCCGGTTGTTGACCAACCAACCGAACAACAATCGGATGCCCCCATCCAGTTGGCCACCGATGAACAAACCACACCGATCGCAACAACGCTTGTGGTGGTTGTCACGACCACATCCTTGCTTTCCTTGCTCGTCACCGTTGTCCTTGGAAACGAATCCTTCAGAATACCCTCCACAGCAGCAGGCTTGTGGTTCCTCGGTATGGTTGGTAGGACACATGAGACCACCGATGGGCGCTACCAACGTGGACGCCTGATGGGGTATTTGACGGCAAATCCGGGATGCCACTTCCGCGCCCTGATGGCTGCGCTTGACATGAGCAACGGACAAATCACCCACCACCTTCGAATTCTTGAGGCAGAGGAAGCAATCTGGCGACGCAAAGATGGACGCCTCGTCCGGTACTACCCGCTCACCAACACCATGAATCCAGGCATGAGCGAAGAGGAACTTCCAGTCCCACCCCTCTCTCCTGATCCAAACAGCCTGCAAGGAAAAATCCTGACGCTTTTGGATGCCGATGGCCCAATGGGTGAATTCCCAACACAAGCTGAACTCGCTAAGCGACTTGAGAAGAGCCAACAATTGGTTTCTCACCATTTGCGTACCTTGCAAAAATTCGGCCTCGTCGAGAAGCGAAAGATGGGCATCAAGAATCGTTACAAGCTGACAAGGGAAGCAATTTTCTTACTCGAAACAAATGATGATTTCATTCGTGATTGATGACTTCAGTTCGTTGAAGGCCTTCAACGTCGATGTTCCACTCGATGTGTGTCCAATTCGCTACCTCTGCCGCCTTCTTGATTCGCTGTGCAACTGCGTCACCTTGACTCCGTAACACGCCAACGACACCACCGCCGCCAGCCCCCATGGCTTTCCATGCAAGGACTTCTCCTGATGCTTCAAGCGGATTAAGCACGCTCCGGAAAGGGGCGTGGAGCGCTGGGTTTAGCAATTCGACACCGCTCATCACCGTTCTCAACGCTTCAATGAACGCATTTTTCTGCTCCTCAACAACGGCCGCATGCATGGCTTGGCCAGCACGCTGTAACGCACTCAAGCCTTCTGCAACCGCTTCATCACCCGTGGCGTAGTGTTCCCAAACGGATTGATGCAGGTTGCCAGAGACATGAGGCAGGCCCGTATCGAACAGCATCAAATGTTGGCGGAGCCAATTCGTGAATTCTGTCGATGGATTCAATGAAGTTCGACGTACTGTGTCGCCCTCGAAGCAAAGGTGTTGCACGCCACCGAAAGCACTCGCCCACTGGTCTTGACGTCCACCAGTGTTGCCGAGGACCGCCTCAAATTGATACGCTTTTTCTGCGATGTGAGCCGGATCTTCATTCAATGGACGAATCGCTGCTACAAGAGCGACGTTCATGGCACCAGATGTGCCGAGACCACAACCAGTCGGTAGGCCCGTTTGGTAGGCGACTTTGAGCTTGCGTTGATCATCGACTTCACATACGGCCGTTACATAGTGGTCAATAGCAATGTTGACCACTTCACCGATGTGTGTGTTGCAGTACGCAGGCACATCGGTCCAACCACCGGCAAGGTCGATGCGAACAGGCACCTTCACGGTGATTCGTCTCGCCATACCATAGCGCAGTTTGAGCGGCCTCATGAAGAGTCGCATTCAAGACAGGAATGCCTGTGGGATGAACACCCCGAAGGGCGATGGTGAGTCAATGAGCGTGCTATTTTCTCCCGACTCGGAATTGAACTGGCAAAAGAAATGGAACGAGGCTCGATTGTTTGAACAAGACATTCGTGACAATCGGCCGAAATTCTACTGCCTTGAAATGTACCCTTACCCAAGCGGGAAGATGCACATGGGCCACGTCCGAAATTACTCGATCGGAGACGCAGTGGCTCGATACAAGCGGATGATGGGCTTCGACGTGCTCTATCCAATGGGTTTCGACTCCTTTGGCATGCCTGCTGAAAATGCAGCCATCAAGGAAAACGCCCACCCGCATGACATCACTGAGCGGAACATGGCATCAATCACGGAGCAGATCAAGCGCATGGGTTTCTCATACGACTGGCGTCGTCAAGTGAAGAGTCACGACCCACGCTACTACAAATGGAATCAATGGTTCTTTACCAAGTTCATCGAAAAAGGGCTTGCATACCAAGAATTCGCCCCCGTGAATTGGTGTTCCTCATGTGAAACGGTGTTGGCCAATGAACAGGTGAAAGCAGGGCGATGTTGGCGATGCAACGGACCGGTTGTCCAGAAAGAGATGAGCCAGTGGTTCCTTGACATCCCAAAGTACGCACAAGAATTGGTTGATGGTCTTGATACGATCGCTTTTCCAGAGAATGTGAAATCTTTGCAACGTGATTGGCTTGGCCGCTCAGAAGGCGCCGAGATCAGATTCGCCATCGAAGGTCGAGAAGAAACACTCAGTGTGTTCACAACCCGTCCTGATACCCTCTTTGGCGCTACATTCGTTACGCTTGCGCCAGAACACCCGCTTGCTGCGTCGCTTGTCCAAGGCACAGCCAATGAGGCAGAATGGCAAGCCCTCCACGACGAAGTTTCAGCGATGAGCGAATTTGATCGCATCAAGAACATGAACAAAAAGCGCGGCGTGCCGTTGGGAGCAAACGCCATTCACCCCTTGACTGGCGAAAAAATCCCGATTTGGGCTGGAAATTTCGTGATTGCAAGTTACGGTACTGGCGCAGTCATGGCGGTTCCTGGCCATGACGAACGAGACTTTGATTTCGCCAAGTCCTATGGCATCCCAATTCAACGCGTCCTCACAATGAGTGAGGGGGGCGATGCTGAAGCAGAACTCAAGAAAGCCGAATGCGATCTTGGATGGATGGTCAACAGCCCAATCAAAGGGTTCGATGGACTGTACGGCGAAGAAGCAAAGTCCGCTGTCGTCAAAGCTCTTGAGGCAAAAGGAGCAGGCATGCAAACCATCAATTGGAAAATCCGACCTTGGTTGGTTTCTCGACAACGGTACTGGGGTACCCCAATTCCTGTGATTCATTGTGATGGCTGCGGAGCCGTACCGGTTCCTGCTGCAGATTTACCTGTTGAACTGCCCCGTGATGTCGTGTTTGGACAAGGCAATCCGTTGGAGACCTCCGCATCGTTTTTAGCAGCAGACTGCCCTACATGCGGCAAACCAGCTCGCCGTGAGACAGATACGATGGACACCTTTGTCGATTCTTCGTGGTACTTCTTGAGGTACACAGACGCACTCAACGACGATGCTTGTTTCGAGGAGGCAATCGCCAACCACTGGATGAACGTAGATTTCTACTGCGGCGGTATTGAACACGCTCAAATGCACCTCATTTACGCCCGCTTCTGGACCAAAGCACTCCGCGATTTGGGTTTGCACAGCATCGATGAACCGTTCAATGAGTTGCTGTGCCAAGGCATGGTCAACAAGCAAGCACCTTGGTGCGAGTCGTGTGGCCTCACTTTCTCTGTGGATCATGCAGGTTCGCCTTGCCCACATTGTGGTGATGGCCTCACAGAACGTTCTGCAAAGATGAGCAAGTCACTTGGAAACACGGTCTCGCCAGAGGACATGATTGAACGCTACGGCGCTGACACGGTTCGTTTGTTCATTCTCTTTGCTGCCAACCCGACGGCAGGCATGGATTGGTCTGATACGGCGCTTGAAGCCAATTACCGTGTGATGATGCAGTTGTATTCAATGCCGGAGCGACTGATGGCTTGGGATGGGACCGCTGGTCCAATGGACGTTTGGTTTGAAGGACGCTTGAAACAACGGGTGGCAGAATTCCAGGCTGCAATGGATGTCTATGACCTCCGCCGAGCCGTTGAATTATCTCATTATGAACTTGTCAAAGACGTCAACTGGTATGTGAGAAGGGGCGGGAATAACCCAGCTCTCGCCACAGGCCTGCTTCGTCAATGGGCCCACATGACTTCAATTTCGACACCACACCTTGCGGAAGAGTGGTGGGCAACCCTCGGTATGGATGGCTTGATCAGCGGAACTGAAATGCCCATTCCGGCTGAAATAACACCCGAGGAGCAAACTGCGCTTGACAGCGAAACCATCACTCGAAGTTTCCTCGAGTCCGCTCGGAAAATCAAGGACGTCGCAGAGCGCCACTTGGATGGCCCCGCAACATCTGCAACCATCATTGTCGCTCCAACATGGAAGCGTAGCCTTGCCGTGCGTGCTCTTGAGTTCCTTGAAGAGGGTGGAAATCCGAAGCAATTCATTAGCGTGCTCAGCCAAATGGAAATCACTCAAGGCGATCGGAAAGGGGAAATCATGGGCTTTTGGGGTAAGAAAATGCTCCCTCAGGTGTTCAAGTGGGACGATGCTTCGAGGGTTTTGATTCGCAGTTCGCTCGATGAGGTCGAAGCTTTGTCGGCGCGTGCCTCGTTCATCGCTGACGAACTCGGGCTTGAACAGGTCAAGGTCGTGCTCGGTGAATCTCCCGAAGATGAAACCGGAAGGGCGGGTGGCGCTATGCCACTTTCACCTGCAGTGGTCTATGCGTGATCACGCACGTTGCCATTCAGTTCCAGTCCACCAGTGGGTGGTCCCGTCGCTCATGGATCGCCATGTGTATCCGTTCTCATCCGTCCACTGCTGGAGGACCGTTGGCTCCTGTGCCACTGGTTGGACCACAGGTTGAGCAGCAACAGGTGTGGCAATGGTTGCAGGCTGTGCTGCTGGCATGACCATTCCTGGGGATGCCGTGAGGGGCTGTTCGAAGGATTTCGTTGATTCTTCATCTTGGTCGCCGCGCCGCATGAACATCACTGCTCCACCGCCGAGAACGCCAATCACAAGCAGAGCAATGATGATCATGTTTCGAGTTGATTTCGCATCGGCTTCTGCGGCTGCTTGAGCAACATCGCCAACGCCATCGCCATCGGAATCCATTGTCTCATCAGCGTCTTCAGGGAATGCATCTGCGTTGTCACCAACACCATCAGCATCTGAGTCCATGGTTTCAGTCGCATCTGTAGGCGCCCAGTCAGCGTTGTCGCCGACACCATCGTTGTCGGTGTCCATCGTTTCAGTTGCGTCATTCGGGAACGCATCTGCGTTGTTGCCAACACCATCTTGATCGCTGTCAATCGTTTCGGTTGCATCTTCAGGGAAGGCGTCTGCGTTGTCACCAACGCCATCGTTGTCGGTGTCCGTGGTTTCAGTTGAATCGAGTGGGAATGCATCGGCACCGTCCTCATCGCCATCTCCATCTGTGTCGGCAACGATTGGGTTTGTCCCTGCTGTTGCTTCGTCAACATCCATCAACCCATCATTGTCGTCATCGGTGTCAGCATTGTCGCCTGTGCCATCGCCATCGGTGTCGATGGTTTCACTTGAGTCGAATGGGAATGCATCATCAGCGTCGAGTGCCCCGTCGTTGTCGTCATCGGTGTCAGCATTGTCGCCTGTACCGTCATCATCAGCATCACTTGATTCTGTGGCGTCGAGAGGGAAGTCATCGGCTGCATCGAGCACACCATCGTCGTCGTCGTCGGTGTCAGCGTTGTTTCCAATGCCATCGGCGTCGGTGTCCACGGATTCACTTGAATCAAGCGGGAATGCATCATTGACATCCAATGCGCCGTCGTTGTCATCGTCTTGGTCAGCGTTGTCACCGGTTCCGTCACTGTCAGCATCGCTGTCTTCTGAAGCGTCGAGTGGGAACAGATCGGTTGTATCTGGCGTGCCATCCCCGTCATCGTCCTCGTCAGCGTTGTCGCCGGTTCCATCGTTGTCCGTGTCCGTGTCTTCGTTGGCATCAAGTGGGAATGCGTCGTCGACATCGAGCACACCATCAGCATCGTCATCGGTGTCGGCGTTGTTCCCAGTACCATCCTTGTCGGTGTCGGTGTCTTCGCTGGCATCAAATGGGAATTCATCTTCTGAATCATCTGTACCATCGTTGTCGTCATCGGTGTCAGCGTTGTCACCAGTTCCGTCAAGATCGGCATCAGCATGCTCGTTGGGATCGTTTGGAAAAGCATCGACTTGGTCGCCGTATCCATCGTTATCCGTGTCGTAGTCGATAATTTCGATGCTGTTTGATGCGGAAACGGTGGAACCGAGATCAGTGCCATCATTGGGTGTTACGGTGAAGGTCCAAACTTCACCAATGGAAGTCTGCATGTCGTCGATCATCGGGTTGTCGTTGTAAGCAGAAGCAAGGCTTCCGTCCTTTGTCCATCGAATTTGACTGTTGGCTTCAGAATCTCCATCGTTGTCGTTGAAATCGTAGGTGGCAATCAACACTTCATCGTGGTAGGCTTGAGTGGTTGAAGGGGAACCTTGAGGGGTGCTCACATAGACATTTGTGGCCACTGGCGGTGTGTTCTGAACCACGATTTCAGGAATAGAAACACTGTCTGTATCCCAAGCATCGCCAGAATTTTGATTGTTTCCATTTGCTTGCAAAACGGCGATGTTGACGCTGACCGTTCCGCTGCCTGCGCTCGGTGCTTGCCAGTCGAAGGCCCATCCAAGTTGGCCTGAGCTGGTGTGCGTTGCACTTGTGCCGCCCGAGATCTGAACCCCGCTACCAGCGTTTTGAATGGTGCCTTTGTTGACCACAACGTTGAATCCACCAACGAAGGCTTGGGTTCCACCGGTGTGGCCGATGTTGATGTTGTACACTTGGCCTGCAGTGTAGGAGGTTGGGAAGTCGTTTGTCGCCGTGATACCACCGGCGTTGTAGTGGCATGTGCAGCCAGCAGAGGCTTGGTTGTGCTTTCCAGAGGAACTACCTTGAATCGCAGGTGCAGCAGCGAGCAACACCATCAATACGCCAATCGCAAGTGCCTTTGTGAGGGTCTTCATAAGCCAAAGGTCACTCTATTGATATTTAACAAGTCGCTGAACATGACAGGTTGTTGCTCAAGCCATCGAATTATTCCGATTCATGCAAGTGAGCCGTGTTCATTCCTTCGCCAAGTCCAACAGGGCGCTTTGGTGGCAATTCCTTCGCTTGCGTCTTCTTTTGATTTCCACTGAGCGTTACAGCGCCAGCCGCAACCAACAGAACGCCAGCAAGGATGAACAGCCACATTGTCATGTCAGTTTCATCAGATGATGAGTTCTGCTCGTTTGATTGATTGATGATCGCACAGCCAACTGCATCCACCACTCGGCCAGGGAGGCTGTTGAGGCACATGTCATCGGCGTTTGAAACACCGTCGAGATCATCGTCCAACTGGGACATGCTGCAGCCTTGGACGCCAACTTGGGCGAAGGTTGGAGTTTGGGGGCAGGCATCAACGTCGTCCTTGACGCCATCGTTGTCGTCATCATCGTCTTCTGCGCCGTCAATGCAACCATCTGCATCTGCATCTTGTCCTGGGAGTGCAACGCCAATCAATCCAAGTGGGCACGCATCAACGGGGTCTTGGAACCCATCGTTGTCATCATCAATGTCTTCACCAGCATCCTTGCAGCCATCTTGGTCATGGTCAAATTGTGAATTCATTCCTTCAACATTCCAATTGATTGCGCCAGTGGGGCATGCATCGACAGCGTCGTTGTACCCATCGTTGTCATCATCAGCATCGTTCGTTGCATCTTGACACCCATCTTGGTCGTAATCGTTTGAATTCGTCGAGGTCCATGGTTCAGTGTCCCTCGGGCACTTATCCTCGGGGGAAGCGACGCCATCGCCATCTTCGTCGACATCGCATGCGTCACCGAGCCCGTCACCATCAAGATCGGCCTGGGTCGGGTTTGCCAGCGATGGACAGTTGTCCATTTGATCAATGAAACCGTCTTCATCGGTGTCGTAGTCAGCGCATCCATCGCCTTCGTTATCCTCCTCGGGTGTAGAGATCCAGCCAACAGGGCCCAACGGACACAAGTCAGCGAAATCGAACACAGTGTCCTCATCGTCGTCGAAATCCTCTCCGCTGTCTTGGCAGCCATCGCTGTCGTGGTCGGTGGAGGCATCTGATGCCCAATTCATCTCACCAGTCTGGCAATCGTCCAACGCATCGATAACGCCATCGTTGTCATCATCGTTATCACAATCGTCACCGAACAAATCCCCGTCATGGTTTCCTTGGGCAGTGTTTGTCACTCGCGGGCAATTGTCCTCTCCATCAAGAATGCCGTCAGAATCTCGGTCGGTTTGGTAAAGCCAAACGCCGACATCATAGCCACCGTAACTGCTGGCGCTGTGGACCCCAAAGGTCGCAGTGCCGCTAAGCATGAATGTAAGCAAGGGAGAGCCATCGAGGGCAAACGTAAGGTCGGTGGGTTCGTCGTTCCCCTCGCCTCCAGCAGAAACTGCCCATGCCCATGAACCATTTTGAAGGTAGGATGCGAGGAAAATGTCATTGTGGCTGCCATCGTCGACGCCATCGAGGTCATCGAGCTGATCGATGCCGATCGTGAGGCCTGCAGATGTTGTTCCAGTGATGACAATGTCACCAATTGCGTTCGTAACGGCGCTTGTGGCACGGTCGACACCCGGGCCTCCTGCTGTGACGATTCCCGACCACGCTCCAGAAGAAGAAACGCTGCCAAGGATTAGATCGGTGCTGGTTGAGGTTTCGGTGGCGAACTCCCCAAATGTGGCGTTGCCGATGAATTCACCAACCACGCTGAGGCCTTGAGTTGATGACCCAGAGCAATCCCATGCCCGGTCTTCATGAACGCCCCCTCCGGAGATGGCCCATGCCCATTCACTTGCTTGATAGGAGGCAACCATGAGATCGGTTTGTCCATTCGAAATGAGCAGCGTTTCGCCTGCTAATACTTCGCCGTTGAAGGTAGCAGCGACGTATGCTTGGCCTGCCCCGTCAAGGCACAAGCCACCAACTGGCTCGATGCCGTCTTGAGTTTCGAGCACAACATGGGTCAGAGGATTGCCTCCTTCGTCAAAGACACCAATCATCATGGTTGTTTGTGTTCCTGCGGGGAGAATCTCTCCGTTGAAGTCCATCGTATCTCTGTAGAGCACGCCTAGGTGGATTTCATCGGTCGGTGTGACCATCATATCGAACACGAAATTGTCGTATTCATTGCCAATTTGAGTGGCCCATGCCCATGTCCCGTCGCCATTCAGGCGAGCGAGGAACACGTTGCCATCATCGTCCTCGTCGTTTTTAGTGAGGGAATTGACCCCATCGAGTGCTAATTCACATTGGAAACCAACGCTGTTTAGGCAGTAGGTACCTGCAACGATTGCATCACCGGTCGACAGCAAGGCGACCGCTTCGATTGAGTCGAGGCTCGGACTGCCGAAAGCAATGCTTGCGTTCCAGGTCCCATTTGAGTTCACCCACCCTAGGAAAGCATCTCGGTCTGTTGAGCCCCCTCTGGCACCGTACCCATCGATTTGGTCCCGGAACTGAATATCGCCTTCATAGCTACCCGCGACGAGGAAGGTGCCATTTGCATAGATGGTTGACTGTGAGATGAAATCATCACGCGAACCGCCGGCGCTCGTGACCCAGCCGAAGGCAAGATCGGTGGTTTCGTTATTTTCTACAGCATGGTTGGCGTTGTTCTTCACCTCGAAGGTGGCAGCATTGAGGGGGATTGAAGCCATCGAGGCACACACCAAAAGAACTGAAATCAGCACCACAGGTGTCCATCGCATGGTTATGGCAACGACTTATTGCATTTGAAACCCCGCTTTTTTCGTACCCCACATGTTGAAAGAGAAACCGTGCCACGAAGATTCATGGGGGCGCCACAAGGTGTATGGCGACAGTCACTCGAACCTTTGGAAAGCCACCAACTCATGACCAACTTGCTGAATTTGAACTGTTGGCCCAGTTGGCACTCTTCTGCAGGGCGCATTCTCTCGCAACAAAATGGTGACCTGATTGAAGGTCAACAATTCGATCTTCATCGAGTTGAACGGCAACGCTTGATTGAAGAGATGTGGGTTGTGCACTCCATTCGTCACAGCGAAGCCCCTCGTTTTCTGGAGGTAGAATTCAATTGGTGTGGTCAACAACGAGAGGGGCGCCCGCTTGGCACTGCGATTGCGAACCTCCGCCTTGCTGTGACCGTGTGGGGCGAGGATGATGCGGGTGTCGAAATTGCTGCATGGTGGAACGTGCGCTGGTGGGCTCGGTTCATGCGCGGGCGGGTCAATCGGCTGCCTCGCGCCCTTGCCAAACAGTGGCTTCACGATGCATCCAGCCACGGGATTCATCCCATTCCAGAATCCCTTCAAGCCGGTTTTGACGAATCGGAATGAAAGCGAGTGTTCAAGGAGCCTCGGCCCCGACCTGTTCCAATGAGCGACGAAAACGGGGGAGAGAAACGTCCCAATTCCTCAAACAAGAGGGGCGGTCGCCGCGGGCGCTCACGCAACAACAACCGTTCACATCGAGGCGGTCAAAATCGCAAGCCAAAGCGCTATGGCGGCACTTCAAAAGCGGTGCTTATGGAGCGGAACGCTCAGCAAATCACGGCCATGGAAGACAAAGCCAACCGACGTTTCGAACGAAAGGAGCCGCCCATGGGTTTCCCAGATGATCTCAACGAGCCGAACACTCACCACTTCACATGGACAACCTTGCCGGTGCCGTTGAAAGACGAAGAAGCACTTGCAAAACTGGTGCTTCGCAGAGGAGAGTTTGGATGGCTTGACGATGAACGGGTTGATGAACTTGCTAAAATCGTCGAACCGCACAACATGAACCTCGACCAAGCCCTCTCGCTTCGGTCTGCCCTCATGCAACAGAAGACCGTCTACGGGCACGGTCGCTTGCGCTCGAGGGCGAAAGAAATGCTACGCTTGTACAAAGAAGGCGTGAGCGTTGTCGATCTTTCCCAACGCTTCGATGGACCTCCAATGAACGTCTTTCGCCTTATCCTTGCAGAGATGCGATGGTCGAAGACCAAAATCAAGGAAAGCCTTCGCGAGCCCAGCCGGTTGAGCAAGCGTGAACGAAAGGAGTTCGAAGCGGCAGAAGCTGCAGACCGCGTTTCAAATGTCGACCAAGGCGAATCGCAAGAAAAAGCAGATCTCTTCGAAGACATTCTCGCTGATTGGTTTGAGGAACAAGGCGTACGTTTGCGACGCCAGCCTGAAATGGTCAAGGAGCAAAAGCAAGAACTTGGCCGACCGGTGCGCACGCCTGATATTCTCTTCCTTGACCATGTCTACATTAACGAACGGCCAGTTGCTTGGATTGACGCAAAGCACTTCTATGGTGCTGATGTGGAGTTCCAACGCAAGAAAATGGCCAAGCAAATGGACCGTTACATCGAGGAATGGGGCAGTGGAGCGGTCGTGTACCGTCACGGTTTCAGCGCAAATTTGTTTATGCCAGGTTGCACCCTCTTGGACGCCAGTGTGCTCGATCTTTCGGCTTTCGATGCCAATGATTGATTCACCCAATCATGGTTGCCTTTACGCCCAAGCCCAATGATTGGAGTGCTTGTGAAATCGTGGTGACTTCGCTGTCCGTGAGGGGCTCCTCCAATCGCCTTGGAAGCACGGCTAAGGAGACGCCTAGCATGCACAGGCGCACATAGACCCTTGAGTGTAAATTCAACGCACGCAGTTGATCCATCACTTTCGAGTTTAGTGCAGAGCGAGCAGGTTCTTCCATTAATTTCGAGGCCTGAGCAAATGTTCTTGATTGAAGCATTAAATCGCTCCATGCATTTGGGCCCCAGTCATTCAGCCGAAGGGTTCGAACCGCTTTCTCACCAGCCGCAGAAATGGAGAGTTGCCATTGCTGATCGTCAATGTAATTCGAGGTGTGGCGGGCTTCATCGGGTTTCCAAACGAGGAGCACTGGTTGCGATGCCTCGAAGCCGACCGCTTGGCCACCAGATCCGGGCGCACCAGCCTCTGTGCGCAACTCAACCCCGCCCGCAGCGATGCCGAGTACATCGCCAAGCCCACCGCTGTGCATGCGTTCGATTCGATGGGCGATGCGCAAGTATTGGTCATCACGGCCCACCTTCGTGTGGGCATGAAAGGCTCTTGCCACTGCGACAAGACCGGCAGCTGACATGCCGAATCCCTGGCTGACCGGCAGCGAGAGAACGACCGATAGGCTGAACGAATCTTCTCGCTTCACCAACCTCGAATCACGCAACGCCTCGAAGAGATCGCTGTAAAGGCTCAAGGAATGCTCGATTTTTGTTCCGTCCATGTCGGTGACATCAACCTCAAACATTCCATCTTCAACATCCTTGGGAGCCTCGTCTAACGAAGACCCCTGAGATATGATGCGTGGGGAAGGTGCCTGGTTGGTGCCAGTGTGTTCGAGGGTGACTTCAACACCGTCAATTACGTTGAACCCAGCACCCCTGCTTCCTTGGAATCGAGCCAAGCGTGCGTCTTTCCAGATGGAGAAGATGAGCGTGATATGGCCGCCACACTTGACAGTCAGCGGTTCCATGTTGAGTGCTTCAAGGCTTAGAACTTGAACGCTTGGGCGTTCATTTCCTCAAAGGGTGTTGGTTGGAATTGCGCCATAGGCGTTGTCGAACGCTTTACAGAACCCTTGTTTCGCTTTGTGGGGGCTCAGAGACAATGATCAGCTCAAACGAGCGGGTTGCCGTCTGAATCGCTGCCCTTGCCCATGACGATCAAGATGGCTTCGATGAAGGCCCATGGGAGGCTCACGAGAGCGCCGATGACGGTGATGGTTAGGACGAGTTGTGCGATCCCCTTCCCGGTCTTGCCGAGATAGAAGTTGTGAATGCCGAGTCCGCCGACGAAAAAGGCCAATAAAAAGGCGATTATCATCTGTTTCGGGGCTGCGGCGGGCATCGTTGCTTGCATTTGCGGTTGCATGGGTGTAAATTCTGTTAAGTGATTAATAACATCTCTCCCGGACACAGAGAAAAATACAAGTTTTTTAGTGGGTTGAATCGAGCGCTGAGGCATGACCCTTTCGACTGGCGACCAAGCCCCACCGTTTGAACTGACCAATGCACATGCCAAAGTGGGTACGCAAACGATGTCGTTTGATGCAGCATCAGGCGTTAACGGGACGGTTGTGGTGTTCGAATGCAATCATTGCCCCTACGTGATTGCAAACATCAGCCGAATGGAGGCGATGGCACAAGCATGCCACGACCGAAACATTGGCTTTGTTGGCATTAATTCCAACGATCCAGAGGTCTATCCAAATGATTCCTTTGAGCACATGCAAAAGCGGGCGGAGGGCATGGGGTATCCGTATCTCCACGATGCGACTCAAGACATCGCTCATGCTTATGGCGCAAAGCGTACGCCTGAATTTTTCCTCTTCAACAGCGACGGGGCGTTGGTGTATCAAGGTCGAATGGATGATTCGCCAAGAGATCCTACAAAGGTCACAACGAAAGAACTGAGCGACGCCATCGAGGCCATGCTTGCCGGATCAAAGCCGGATGTTGAACAAACCGAATCCATCGGTTGTTCTGTCAAATGGAAGGCTTGAACAGGAAGCGATTCAATGTCTGGCTGCCGACGACAATGTGATTGGGACGACCAAATGGTGTGCCGCAGTTGTGGCATCGATTACGGATTGCCCGAGCCAGCCAAAACGCCAGAAGCCAAACCTTCGCCTTCAACCAATGAGGAAGAGTAATCAGTACTGTTCAAGCACGAGTTCAGTGGTTGTGGAAGCGATTTCATTTGGCGCAGCAAGCCACATCTTGTCGAGCAAGGTGCGCAGCGACATTGTGTCATCGACGTGGACGAGAGCGACAAGGTCGGCGTCTCCTGAAACTTCGTAGATGATTTCGATGCCTTCCCAACCGGTCACTTCTGAAGCAAAGGAGCCGATTTCAGCACCTGGTGAAACCTTGATTCGGACAAGCGCAGTGAGTCCAACTCCACCTTCTCGAACGGTGTAGCCTCGAATGGTGCCTTCTTCTTCCATCTTGCGGACGTGTGTTCGAACCGTGCGCTCGGACGCGCTCACTTCTCGTGCGAGGTCCACATAGGACATTCGACCGTTCTTTCGGAGTTGGGCGAGGATAGCACGATCGATTTCAGCAACACGAGGCATGACCACCGCTTCCGCTTAGGGTATATGAAACCTGCTCATTGACTATTATGTGGAAAAAATATCTCGTTTTCCTACCTGTTCGGGTCAAAAGCCCGGTGAAATAAAATCCTCGATGGGTCTCCCAAAGGTCAAAGGGGATAAAAAGCCTTCTTCGGATGTATTTGATTGGATTCACCACGGGCCCGAGATAGAAATTTGGCCGTTTACTTCAAAGAGCGTCTTCCACAGGCGATGTTAGGGAATGTTATGTCCGGACACATATCTGGCCTCGATGCACGAATGATCCTTGATAGCCGTGGAAATCCAACGGTCGAGGTGGATTGCTTTGTTGATGGGGCTCTGCTCGGTCGAGCAGCTGTACCATCGGGTGCTTCTACCGGTGCTTATGAAGCGCTCGAAATGCGAGATGGCGACGCCTCTCGCTACCTCGGAAAAGGAGTTCAATCAGCGGTTGATAACGTCACTGAACGAATCGCCGAAGCACTGGTTGGCTTGCCTGTCGATGAACAGCGCGTCATTGACGAAGTCATGATTGAAATGGATGGAACGCAAAATAAAGCTAACCTCGGCGCAAATTCAATGCTCGGCGCCTCAATGGCTTGCCTCCATGCAGGTGCTGCAGTTCATGAGTTGCCTCTTTGGAAGTACATCGGTGGTGTCGCAGGTGGGCTCATGCCAGTACCTATGCTGAACATCCTCAACGGTGGCGCACACGCTGCATCGAACGTCGATGTTCAAGAATTCATGGTCATGCCTCATGGTTTTGACACCTTTGAGGAGGGCCTGCGTGCAGGCGTTGAGACCTATCACGCTCTGAAGAAAGAACTCAAGGCCGACGGATTGCTTGGCGGGGTTGGTGATGAAGGTGGCTTTGCGCCAAACCTTCCTGCCAATGAAGAGGGCCTGAAGTACATGGTTCGAGCCATCGAGGGCGCAGGGTATTCCACTGAGCAAATGGGCATCGCTTTGGATGTGGCCGCTACCGAATTTCATCACGAGGATGGCTACCACATGGACGGACAGGTCCTTTCAAGCGAGGCGCTCGCCGATGTGTACTCTGGCTGGCTCGACGAATATCCGATCCTTTCAATCGAAGACGGCTTCGGAGAAGACGACTGGAAAGGCTGGTCTTTGTTCACAAAGCGCGAAGGGCACAGGGTGCAAACTGTGGGTGATGACCTCTTTGTGACTCAATCAGAGCGTCTTGCTCAAGGAATCGAAATTGGGGCTGCGAACGCTATGCTTGTGAAGCTCAACCAGGTCGGTACTGTTACAGAGACCCTCGAAGCAATGGATCTCGCTTCATCGCACGGATTCAACAATGTCATTTCTCACCGAAGCGGGGAAACCGAAGATGTGACCATTGCGGATTTGGCAGTTGGCACGCGTGCAGGTCAAATCAAAACCGGAGCGCCAGCGCGCTCCGATCGGGTTGCAAAATACAACCAATTGTTGAGAATTGCCGCTGATGTGGACGATTATCGCTCACCTTTCAACTAAGGAAATTAACAGTCCTTTATACGGGTGTCTTTTTCACGAGCACCCATGAACAGAGCAATTGCTACACTCATACTGGCCAGCCTACTAATGTCCGCACTTCCGCTCAATGCAGCGGCTGATGAGACCGAAGATATCCCCACAAACGCCCAAGCGACCGGCGTTCACAACACGCTGGTCGATGCGGTCATCCAAGCAGGTCTCCTCGAAACACTCCAAGGTGACGGTCCATTCACCGTCTTCGCACCGACCGACGCTGCCTTCGAAGCCGCTGGCGTAGATCTCTCCACATACACCACAGACGAGGACAATCAGAGCCTCGCCTCCATTCTCACCTACCACGTTGTTGCAGGCTCGGTCCTCGCTGCAGACGTCACTGACGGCATGACCGCTGAGACCGTCAACGGGGCAAACCTCTCCTTTGCTGTTGCTGACGGCGTTGTCACCATCAATGGAGTCGCCAAGGTCACAACCGCAGATGTTGGCGCAAGCAACGGCGTCATTCACGTCATCGACGCAGTTCTGCTCCCACCAGCACCTGAGCCAACATTGGACATCCCAGCAACCGCTCAGTCGACTGGCGTTCACACCGCACTTGTCGCTGCCCTTTCACAAGCAGGACTGGTTGAGACGCTCCAGGGCGACGGACCATTCACGGTCTTTGCACCTACAGATGCAGCCTTCGAAGCAGCTGGCATCGACCTCGCCTCCTTCGACACACCTGAAGAGAACGCAACCCTCTCCGACATTCTCCTTTACCACGTCTATTCGGGCGCAGTCCCATCTTCCGCAGTTACTGACGGTCTTTCTGTCAACATGGTGAACGGCGACAAGGCAACTTTCTCCGTTGCGGACGGCGTTGTCAGCGTAGGTGGTGCGAACGTCACCACCGCTGACGTGGGGACAACAAACGGAGTCATTCACGTCATCGACAAGGTGCTGATGCCACCACCGGGCGACATCTGTTACAACATGGTGTCCCACACCATCGTAGTCGGTGCTTCCAATGTCGAGTGCAACTCGTACATGTACGTCGAAAACTACTCCATGATGGGCCAAACAATCACAGGATGTTACAACACCGTGACCCATGCAGTTTCTGAAGTGAGTGAAGCAGTTTGCGCAGCGTACATGTGGACTCCAGCCGTCAACCTTGCCACAACCGCAAGCGCAACAACCATTCACACCTCGTTGGTTGCCGCACTCACAACAGCAGACCTCGTGACAACATTGAGCGGCACTGATGATTACACGGTGTTCGCACCATCAGACGCAGCGTTTGCAGCAGCAGGCATCGATCTTGACGCCTACGACACGGCAGAAGAAATCGCAGCACTCGCAGACATTCTTCTCTACCACGTTGTTGCTGGAACCACCCTCTCGTCCGATCTTCCTGCAGGCATGACGACCGTGGCTGCAGCAAACGGTGACGACTTGACCATCCATGTCGAAGGCACTTCCGTGATGGTTGGTACCCAAATGGCCAACGTCACACTCGCCGACGTCCCTGCCTCCAACGGCGTCATCCACGTGATCGACCAGGTGTTGCTTCCACCAGCAGATGAACCGACGCTACCGGATTGTGACGCAACCGTTGGTATCGCACCAAGCGGCTTGAAGTTCTCGCCTGCGACCGTTACGATCGCTGTCGGAGACACCGTGTGCTGGCAATGGACCGACTCAAGCATGGCGCACAACGTCCGCCAGGTCGATGGTGAAGAATCAACCACCTACACACAAGACGGCGTCACCTCTGGTGCAGCTGCAAAGACTGTTGACTTCCGCTACACCTTCACCACAGACGACACCACCTTCTACTACGCATGTGAGCCACACATTGCCTCCAACATGTACGGTAAAGTGATTGTCGGAACTGGCGGCGCAAGCGCCGTTGAAGAACCAGCAGAACCTGCAGACACAATGGACTCTGATGAAAACACACCAGGGTTCATGGCGACCACATTGATTGCTGCCTTGGTGGGTGCGGTTCTTATCTCGCAACGCCGTGAGCAGGAGTGAGCGGGTCACTGATGAGTCTGAAACGCTGGCTTGCCGTCACGTGCTGCCTCTTGGTGGCCGTGGCGGCTGGTTGGACCTTCCTAGTGGTCAACTACGAATCCGATCTTGGGACTGCCAACGTTATCTTGGTCTCTGATGCAAGTGAAAATGCATCAATGGCGACCGATGATGCGCTGGTTGTGTTGAGCTTCAGCGAAGCGGACGAAGACCTTGCTTGGTCTTCGATGCAGATTGAACTTGTTGCCGAAGATGAACGGTTCACCTGTTCCTTTGGAACCCAGTCAGCTGCCTCAACGAATGCAACCAAAGTGACAGCCAGTCTAGGCGCTGACGGATCGACCTTCACGACCATTGTTGACGCTACGGACGAAACCTCGTTCACTCACCTCGACATACCCAGGCAAACAGCCACTGATGAAGCAAACTACACCATTCGCATGGCGAAAACGGATGCTTTCCTAGCGGATGGCACCCGGTGGAGTTTCGTCGAAGGGGTTGCATTTGAAGACCTGAACTCGTTTGAATCCGATGAACTGGCCAATGATACAGAGGACCGCTTGGAGTGGTATACCTACGACCTGGCTGAGCATCGAGTTCAACCAAATGACGGCTTTTACGTCATCGAAACAGATGGCATGATGTTCAAAATGCAGTTTCTCTCATACTACAATCAAGCTGACGAAGGACGCCACCCAACCCTTCTGATCGCTGCGCTCAATGGAACCACTTTCCCTGCCCTCAGCGATGAAAACTTGGTGCAACCTTCGCCCTGCCTCATCCAGACCAGCGGCAACGCTGCCGGTGTTTGGGCTGCGAACGCAAGCATCACCCTTGTTGAGAATGGCGTGCAAATTTGCGACGGTCCTTGCGATTTGAAACTTGAAGCCAGTTTCGAAACCTTCCCCATTCAGATCGAAGGCGCAAAATCCATCGAATAACGCTTGTCAACTGGCCCACGTGGTCGGCATGACCAAGAATGCGGGCTCAAGTGGAGGCACGGGGAGAACCATGGCAGACAAAGTACCAAAGCAGCGGGACCTTGATCACCTCATGGAGCAAAATGACACGGAGTTGACCTTTCTCTCAGCATATGGGGGGACAACGCTCGAAGGCGACGGTGCTCCTTTGATGGCTGCCCTCAAACGGTTCCTGAACGCAGGCAACGTTGTTGTTCACGCGTCGAAAGAGGACGAGATATCGTTCAGCTTTGGTACAGCCACGGTTGTTGAACATGGTTGCAAGGTCGTCCTAAAAGGCGTCCATTTGCCCATCGTCCCCAGCGATGTACAACAAGCAGGGTTCGCTCATGGCTTGCTTAGTGATGACCGCTCACGGTGCGAAGTCGTGCTCATTGAATGGGGCTACGAACAGCGCCGTTTCATTGAACGAATAAGCGAGCACGTCAATCTCGACGGATGACCGCCGCAGCAGCCAGAAGGCCGGTCAATGCAATCACTGCTCCGAATCCAGGTGTGGATTCGTCTTCCTTAGAACAGCCATCAAGGTCTGCGTTTGCATCGACTCCTCCGTACTCGCCATTGTTTTGCCAGCATGATGACCATGTTGTGTACCATGCGCCTTGGGGGAAATTTGTGCTGTTTCCGTCTTCATAGACAGCCTTCACACGCCAGTTGATGTAAGTATGGTCAGACTGAGGGGTGAGGCTGATTGTTTGGGTCCGCTCGTCGATGTCGGCCGTCACTGCCGTCGGTGGATCGCAGACACCATCATTGGTGCAAATTTGTGTTGATATTTGGAATTCCGTTCCGTTGTCGTACTCAGCTTGGTTCATTTCAAGGGTTAGGGTCCACTGCTCTCCGTCGATCGAGGGAGAATCACGTTCGAGGATGGTGAAAGGGGCCTCTCCATCTGCGGGATTTTCATCTTGGCCCCCCACAAGTTCACTTGCTGATGCCAGCGGCGCAAGCAGGAAAAGACAACACAGTGCACAAGCAATCTTTGAAGAGCGCATGACTCAACCAAGTCTAAATCATTCATTACTGTTCGCTTGGTGTTCCCACCTTACGAGCCTTACAATTCCATGTCCCACAACTCATCGCCCACCCAATGGAGGGTTTTGATGCCCTTTCCCTTGGTCGTGTCTTTCAGTTCCTCGCCTCGAAGGGTTGCCCATCCGATTGCAAGCGGCCTTTTGTGCGTCATGTCTCGCACCCACACCAAGTCACCCTTTTCGATGCTTGAATCTGCATCATGGACACCTGCAACCATGCAATCTGCACCTTTCATCAGGAAAGGAATGGCGCCATGGTCAACCTCAACCCACTTCTTTGCATCAGTATGCTCGAGAAATCCTCGGAGGGTTAGGAATGCAAACCGCTGCCCTTCATCGTTGGTCACTTCCACGCCAATGGCGACCTTGTCGACGAGAACCATTTGCCAGGGTCCATACTCGGCCATCTCAAGAAACGCGCCATCGACTGACAGGTCAATGTCGAGGGCTTCCTCGAGGTCTTTGAGCAAGGGTGCGATGTTCTTTCTGCGCACCGGTCGGCGTTTTCGGATGCTCCAGTCGCGCGTCATACACATCCCTCATGACCACAGCATTTGACCCTTGGCTCAACCTTGAACTTCATGAGGGGGAATCCTGTAGCGGTACTATGGCCCTGTGGTGCACCATCCGAACATTTGCGAAGCATGCTGTGGAACTCGGTAACGAGCAACCTCCCAACCCTGTGTTTTTCGTCAAGCCAAACAACTGCCTTCAACACTCCGGGCCGATTCGAGTAACGGGCCACCCGGGTGAAGTGCATCATGAAGTTGAACTCGTGGTTCGATTAAATCATCAAGGCGAGCCCGAAGCAATCGCAGTTGGTTTGGACCTCACCGATCGATTGACCCAGGGGGAGCTTCGAAACGAACAATTGCCTTGGACAAAAGGAAAATGCTTTCGCGGCAGTGCCTATGTTGGGGCCTTTGCGCCATGGTACAACGGATGGGAAGGGTTCCTTGACACCTACGAGGCGCTTCATCTCGAATTGTACGTGAACGACGTCCTCGTTCAAGATGCCCCCCTTCTTGAAATGACCATCACGCCTCAGATGCAAATAGACGATTTACTCAAGTGGGCCCCTGTGCAAGCCGGCGATTTATTGTTCACCGGAACGCCTTCTGGCGTTGGCCAATTACACCCAGGCGATTGCGTACGCGCTGTGTTGAAAAAACAAGAGACAACGGTTGTTTCAGAGATTTTGGCAAAGTGTGTCTGAGGGTTGCTTTCATATACGCCCTGTTTGTCGCTTTGTTCCGCAAGGTGGTCTCACTATGGCACAATGGCACGGTATCTCTCGACGAAAACCCAGTGGCGGACGCAAAGTTCAGGCACGCAGCAAGCGTTCTACGGAAATTTCTTCCGAGAAGCAAATGGCTCTTGTTGGCGCTCCAAAGCGCAAGATTTACCGCCGCACCGGTGGCAACACCCTCGTCCGTGTGATGTCGGAAAACCGCGTCTCCATCAACAACCCAAAGTCGGGGAAGACCACCCTTGGAACCATTCACAACGTCGTTGAGAACGAATCGGATCCAAACTACGTTCGACGAAACATCCTCGTGAAGGGCGCTGTTATCGAAACCGATCAAGGTCGTGTCCGTATCACATCTCGTCCAGGTAAGGATGGCGTGATTAACGGCGTCCTCATCGAGTGAAGCAATCCAATCTCCGTTGGGTTCATACCAATCGGGGAGAACTCCCCGAACAAGGTGAACCAACATGGACCACAACCCTGACCGACTCTGCGTGTGGCCGGGCTACTTTGATGCCCGTACATCTCGACGCAGCGGTCGGCGTGTCCCAAAAGATTCCTCTGTGCTGAAGCCAGACCTCGAAGGTTTGTTCTTGGCCGCTCGAAAACTTGGGCTCAAGAAAATCAAGCGAGAAGAACGCGTTTCGCATCCAGCACGCCCTCACCAGGGTGAAGGGCGAATGTGGGTGTCGCGCACGGGATCGAAACAATCCGTTGGCGCAAACTCGAAAGAAGAACTGCTTCAATTGATTGGTGCTCAATGGCGCCAGATGCAACGTGAGCAAAAAGAAGCGAATGCAGATCGTGCGGCTCGAGGGCCGCAAACTGGTGATCGAAGGGCTCGTTCCCAGCGAAAGGGCCGAAGCGCTGGGGGAACGACTCAACGTTCGAGCTTCAAGAAGCGGTCTGGTTTCAAGAAACGCTGAAGTTCAAACAGGAACTTCATGCAGCCATCCAAAGATGTCTTCTTGTTCTTCATTTTGAATTCCTACAAGTTGAGTGTAGAGTTTCTCCGTGACTGGGCCGGGTGTTCCGTCTCCATAGGTTGCTTTTACATCGCCCTTCGTGATTGACCCAATCGGGGAAATAACTGCGGCGGTTCCACAACAGAATGCTTCATCAGCACCCATTGCAAAGGTTGCCTCGACCTTTGTTTCAACCACTTTGATGCCATGGTGGCGGGCTAATTCAATGACTGAGTTGCGGGTGATGCCAGGGAGGATTGTGCCAGTTAATTCGGGCGTGTAGAGCACGCCATCTTTGACGCAGAAAAAGTTCGCAGCGCCTACTTCCTCGACATAGGAATGCGTTTCGGCATCAAGGTAAATGACTTCAGCATACCCTGCTGCTTTTGCTTTCTTACTTGGCATCATGCCGGGCGCATAGTTTCCAATGGCCTTAACGCCGCCAGACCCACCAGGCGCCGCTCGGTGGTATTCTTCGGAAATCAACAGATCAATGGCATTTACGCCGCCTTTGAAGTAAGGGCCCACAGGTGTCACATAGACAAGGAATGTGTAGGATGGAGCAGGTGCAACGCCAAGAATTGGTCCAGACCCCATCAACAGGGGTCGAACATACATGGCGCCTTTGCCAGTGGGGGGGAGCCATTTGAGGTTGGCTTGAACGCATTGCTCAACGGCATCGATAAACACGGATTCAGGTACTGGTGGCATTTTCAAGCGGTCTGCACCACGTTGCATTCTTCGTGCGTTCTCTTCGGGTCGGAAAAAGACGACACGACCTTTCGATGTTCGGAACGCCTTCATGCCCTCGAACAGGCCTTGTCCGTAGTTGATCACGCCGGCGGCTGGAGACATTGGAATTGGACCATACGGGCGGAGTGACCCGGGCATCCAAGGATCATCAGCCGATGTTTCGGTGAGGTACATTGTGTCCGTTGGTGTTAATGAAAAGGTCAAACTGTCCCAGTCGATATCTTCGCTCATTTCATTCACCCTGCCTACGGCGTTTCTCGCCATGTAGATGAGGCTTTCAAGCATTCCTCCCTACTTCGATGGTCGAGGAAGTCGTTTTGTGACTCTTTGACAGTCTGACGATAAGCGAAGGGCCATAGGATGGCTCGGTTGCCATCCAACGGGGAGGGCAATGCTGTTTGAAGGACGAATGGGTGTTGTGAGTGGCCGTTACCATTCGGTCGACGGCTTGAATGGTTCGAAGTCTCCTTCCACCGTGCTCGAATTGTTTGGACGTACTGAACAAGGAGAGTCGATTTGTGCTCTTGTTCACGGCCTTCGCCCTACCTTCGAAATCTCCCCATTGATGGTATGGAGCGAAGGGATGGACGTTCCAGATCATGTCACACAGCGCTTGGCTGCAGTCGCTGCGATGGAGGATGTGACTGGCATCGAGGGTCCGGTGCTCAAATTGACTGATTTGGGGCAGCGACCGGTCTGGACGGTGACCGTTCGCCAGCCATTTGTTGTTCCAAGCTTGCGAAAAACCCTAGCGAAACAAAGCTGGCAGATTTTCTCAGGGGACATCCCCTTCCTGAACCGTCTGTTTCTCGACCAGGGCCTTGGGATGCACCTCTCGCTCAAGGGCACGATTGTGGATCGACGGGTGGAGGAGGACGAGGATTTTTCGCGCCTCGAAGCGGTTCGAAAAGCTGGCGGTGCTGGGCGGTATGCTGTTGACTGCACGGTGGTGTGTGAACTAGCGGACCTCGAAGCAAGCGAACCGTTCCCAGTCCCCTACAAATTGTTCTCCTTCGACTTGGAAACGAGCATTGCCCATGACACAATCCTGTGTGCGGCTGCGGTCATCGAGGACCTTCGAACAGGGCATCGTCAAACATTTTCCTTTGTTGGCGAAGAGCAGAGCATCATGGAAGAACTGACCCTCGTTGTGCGAAGTCAGGACCCAGACATCATCACGGGGTACAACATCGACAATTTCGACCTGCCTCGACTCAATGATCGAATGGGCGTTCACGCACGCTCGAAAGATTGGCGGAAACGCGGTTTGCTGTTCGGTTGGGGGCGCGTCCAACAAACGGAATCAGAGGCCAAACGAACTCGCTCAGGCTTGTTCCCTCGCCGGCAATCATCTCGCGCCTGGAACGTGGCAGGGCGAACCGTTGTTGATGCGTGGTGGCAGGCGCGAATGGCATTGCGTCCGCAACGTGAGACGCTTTCATTCATCAGCAATTTGCTGTTCCCTGACCAATCTGACAAGCATAAGATGGATGTTGACGCGTCGAAAATGGATGAAGAATGGGCCAACCGTCCGGATGTGGTGCTTGAATATTGCATCAGAGACGCTGAACTTCCGCTTGACATTCTCGGCGAACTTCAGGTCATTCGACGCAAGGAAGCGGTTGCTGCCGTTGCAAAAGTCACCTTCGACACGGCGGCCAATGGCAGCACAAGCCAACTGATCGATTCCTTGGTGATTCGCTTGGCAGACAACGAAGGCGTGGCCGTCCCGCTCACTGGTTCAGCGCAGGCAAAAGAGGGGCAGATCACGGGCGGGTATGTCCACGAGGTCGCAGCGGGGCTTCACCCTTGGATCGCCGTTCTGGATTTCAAGAGCATGTACCCTTCAATCATGATTGGCCACAACATTTGCTACACCACTCGGATCGACCCGGTGCAAACAGATCAGCCAACTGAAGATGCATTTGTTCATACGGCGCCCACAGGTGCTCGGTTTCGGCACCAATCGGACCGCAAGGGATTGGTTCCTGCCTTGTTAGAAGATCTCATGGCCCAACGCGATGAGCACAAGGCAGCACTCAAGGAGGCGAAAACCAGTGGTGAAGAAACAAAAGAAGCGTTCCACGATTCAATGCAGTACGCTGTGAAAATTCTCATGAATTCGTTTTACGGCGTCTTTGCAAGTGGATTCTACCGGTTCACGCATCGGGACCTCGGTTCCTCGATCACAGCATGGGCGCGTCACAACATCAAGGCCATCATCGCTCAACTCGATGCGGAAGGTCACGAGGTCGTGTACTCCGATACCGATTCGATCTTTGTTCGATCCCCCGTTCCAAGCAGCGCGCCTTCTTCGATGAAAGAAGAGGACATCCAGGCTGCCAAAGATGGGAAACCCGAGGCAGTGGCTCACATGGAAGCGTGGGAGGCAGCGAAGCAAGACATGATCCGATTTGGCCTCGAGGTGGCTGAGCGTTACAGCCGAGATTCTGCTGTGCTTGAGTTCGAAAAGGGCCTGTCGGTTTTCTTTAGCCACGGTGCGAAAAAGCGGTATGTAGGCCAAGTGGTCTACCCGAGCGAAGAGATGCTGATTCGTGGCTATGAAACACAACGAACCGATTCGTTCGCATATCTCACAACAACGATGAAGCGGATGTTCGGTCATGCATTGGCCGATGAGGGCGACGCGCTTGTGCGCTACGCACTCGCTCAGGTTCAAGCCCTCCGCCGATGTGAAGTTCCAGCAACGTCTCTGATTTTGGCAAAATCCTGCAAGGGTCGGATGGGGAGCAATGGAGTCGTTGACTTCACCAAAGATTACGCCAATCCAGACAGCATGGCCCAAGTCCGAGTGGCAAAGGCAAGAATCGCACTCGGTCTGGGCTTTACCTCGGGAATGAAAGTCTCCTACATCGTAACCGATGCAAGCCAACGACCAATGCGGGTTCAACCTTGGCTGGAAACCGAAGAAAACGGCGGTGTTGACGCATACGATGGTCAATTTTACGCAGAACGCCTTGCAGCCGCCCTTGGCCGGATTACCGAAGCATTCGGATGGACTGCAAAGGAACTCGTCGCTGGCAACAAGCAAACTTCATTATTTTCTTTCTAATTTGACGGAAATGGAGGAAGGCCTTTTGATGAGGGCGTCCCACAGATGCTCCATGAAGTCAACTCCAGTGCCTTGGGCTTTCGTTGCCCTCATGCTTCTGTCAAGCCTTTCGGGATGTATTTTTGAAGATTCGAACTCGTCAGGAAGCGATGAGGTTCTGGCTGTCTTCAATTACTCACCAAGCTCGAACATTCGGACAGGGGATGTTATTTCCTTTGACGCCTCCTCCTCCACCCCGAGCGGTGGCATCACCTATCGATGGGATTTCGACGCTGATGCATCCACCGACGCAACCGGACGTTCTGCTGAGTGGTCCTTTGCTGCAGCCGGTACATACGCAGTCGAACTCACCGTTTCTGATGGCTCGAAATCTTCTACCCAAATCAAAGATGTCACTGTTAACGACGCCACGGCTGTCCCTCCAAAGGCAGAAATCACCCAATATGCAAGCGATGAAGATTGCAACGATGAGGACATTGACGAGTCGACACACATCGTAGTTTGGATCTGTGAAATGGACAAGTCAATGACCGACCGGGACATTTCTGAAACGACAACCATCTCGCTTGATGCCAGTGATTCGGATGCAGGCGATTCCTCTCAGTACATCACGACATGGAATTGGGACCTGAACGCCGAAGTGGATTCAGACAACGATGGTGACTTTGAAAACGACGCTGATCTTACTGGTGAAAGCATCGATTGGAACAACGTCGAACCTGGCGAATATGAACTCCATCTCACCATTGAAAACAGTGCTGGAATGACTGATTCCGACTCCATCAAGGTCTATGTATCCTATGCTGGTCAATGGAGTGACTTCGAATTGGGAGGCAACACTTCTGGAAGCCCGGTGACGCTCGATTTCGATGTAAACGTCGTTTACGACAAAGACAATGGCAACACAATCCGAAAGATGGTCGGTGAACTCACCTATCCAAAGATGGACGGCGATTGCACCAACTTCGGTGCTAACAATTGCCGTGCAAAACTCGACATCTATGCCTTCAACGAAGACGATGAAGAGGCAAGCAATACCTCGGATACCGGGCTTGATCAGCGATCGGATGGGACCGACTGCGACGAAGACGAACACGACTGTGTGTTCCTCACGCTCTCCTCGTACATGTTTACGGACACAGAATCCACCTACGATGACGGCGAGTGGACCATGCAAATTCGAAACGAAAAAATCAACGATTTGCAGGTTGAATCGTTTATTATTCGCTTGCATTACAAGTGAGCAGAAGCCCGCTCTTCCTTCCATCTATTGAGAAGATGTTTAGAGCCACCCTCCCGAGCCCTCAGCATGCGCAGAACCCGCATTGTCGCGACCATTGGCCCGGCAAGTTCCGGAGAAAAAGTCCTCAAGTCCTTGCTTGAGGCAGGTGTTGACGTCTGCCGTCTGAATTATTCTCACGGCACGCCCGAGAGCAAAACCGAACTCTATGAGCGCATTCGTTCAATGGAAGCATCACTTGGCAGGCCAACCTGCATTTTGGCAGACCTTCCTGGTCCAAAACTGAGGCTTGGTCGCTTCCCCGGTCTTGTGGCCCTGAAGCGCGGCGCTCAACTCAATCTTCACTGTGGTGTCGAGGAAATGAGCGATGCTTCGGCATCAGATCTTCCCGTCGAATATGCGGGTCTCTCTGCTGAACTAAACGCGGGCGATCCTGTATTGATTGCTGATGGCTTAATTCGCCTCGTGGTCAATGAAGCACCGGGTGTGCCGTCCGGGACCGTTGTTTGCACGGTTGAGGATGGAGGGCCGGTAAGCGCCCGAAAAGGCGTCAATGTCCCGGGGACAATGGTCGACCTCCCTGCAATTGGGCCAAACGACAAAGCGGCCATCGCCCATGCGCTTGAGGCTGGTGCAGACTACCTGGCCGTGAGTTACGTTCGGACTCCTGAAGATTTGCAACCCGCTATTGACGCCGTGAAGGCAGCAGGGAAGCACGTGCCTGTGGTTGCAAAAATCGAGCACCCAATGGCGTTGGAGCGACTCGAGGAAATTCTTGACTTGGCCGATGCCGTGATGGTCGCTCGTGGCGATTTAGGCGTTGAAATTCCCTTGGAAGATGTCCCCGTTGCACAACAACGCATCATCGATGGGGCCCTAGAGCGTGGTATGATTGTCATCGTAGCCACACAAATGTTGGAAACCATGACATTGAATCCACGACCAACCCGTGCTGAGGTCAGCGATATTTCGAGTGCCATTCGCCACGGGGCGACAGCCGTGATGTTGTCGGGAGAGACCGCGACGGGCAATTATCCACTTGCTGCTGTCCAAACAATGGCCAAAATAGCCACGGCTGCCGACCAAGGATTCAGGACCACTGACCGCCGACCGAGTGCTCTTGCTCGGTTCAAGGCCACACGCTCTGTCGCCCATGCCGGTGTTGAATTGGCAAGAATCTCAGAGGCTGAACGAATCGTCGTAGCGACTCAACACGGGAACGCTGCTCGGTTGGTAGCAGGCTACAGGCCAACAACACCGGTGACGGCTGTGAGCGATCGAATCCGTGCAGCCCGCCGAATTCAATTGCTGCCTGGCGTCGAAAGTCTGCTCGTTGAAGAATACGAGCGCGGCTCCCAAACCATGCAAGCCGCTGTCGAAACGCTTGTCGAACAAGGCATCATCAAACCAGGTCAACGCGTCGTTGCGATTTCTGGCAGTCCAAAGGCGATCAGCGGTGCTACAAGCACAGTACGACTGTACAAGGTCGAAAACGACGGCTCTATCCGCGGTTCCGAGTGAAGCGGGCTGCAAATCGTTTTACCGAGTTTGGAGACGAACAATTCAAGACTAGTTGCCTCTTTTTGGCAATAGTTGGGTGGAAATCACGCGTCGCGGTTTTCAAATAGGGGTGGTGGTTCGGATGACTCGCTAAGGAGCAATTACCATGGGAAGTCAATGGGAAGATAAGAACAAGCCTCACCTAAACATCGTGTTCATCGGTCACGTCGATCACGGAAAGTCAACCACAGTCGGACGTCTACTTTTGGACTCTGGACACATCGAAGGTCACGTCATCGAAAAGAACGAGAAGCTCGCTGCAGAATCCGGTAAGGCTGGATTCGGTCTTGCTTACGTGATGGACGGTCTCAAGGAAGAGCGAGAACGTGGTATCACCATCGACGTCGCTCACAAGGAATTTTACACTCCTAACTACTACTGGACTGTCATTGACGCTCCAGGTCACCGTGATTTCGTCAAGAACATGATCACCGGTGCATCCCAAGCTGACGCTGCTGTGCTTCTCTGCGCTGCAAACGACGGTGTGAACGCCCAAACCAAGGAACACGCTTTCCTCGCAAAGGTGCTTGGTGTCAAGCAACTCATCGTCCACGTCAACAAGATGGACATTTCCGGTGTTGACTGGTCAGAAGACAAGTACAAGGCCGCCTGCACAGAAGTCGGCAACCTCCTCAAGATGGCTGGATTCAAGCCGGACGATGTCCCAATGATCCCTGCTTCCTCCTTGAACGGCGACAACGTGTTCAACAAGTCCGACAATTGCCCATGGTACAAGGGTCCAACACTCTTCGAAGCCATTGACAAGCTCACAATGCCTGACAAGCCAATCAACAAGCCACTTCGCTTGCCGATTCAAGACGTGTACAAGATTTCCGGTATCGGAACTGTGCCTGTTGGAAAAATCGAAACTGGTACCCTCAACGTCGGTAAGACCGTTGTGTTCAACCCATCGATGAAGTCCGCAGAAGTCAAGTCAATCGAAATGCACCACACCATGGTCGAGAAGGCCGAGCCAGGAGACAACGTTGGTTTCAACTGCCGTGGCCTCGCTCAGCAAGACATTCGCCGTGGCGACGTTGCTGGATACACTGACAACGAACCAATGTTCGTTCGACACGACGAAACCTTCGTCGGACAAATCCAGCTCATGGACATTCCAAAGGCTGTTTCCGTCGGATACACACCTGTCTTCCACGCACACACCGCTCAAGTCGCTGTTCGTTTCCAAGAACTTCTTGAAAAGACGAACAAGTCAGGCAAGGAAGCAAACCCTTCCTTCCTCAAGACCGGTGACGCATGTTTGATCCGTTTCCAGCCGAACAAGCCAATGGCTATCGAGCAAATGGACACGTTCCCAGAACTTTCCCGCTTCGCTATTCGTGACATGGGCAAGACCGTCGCTGCTGGCGTCTGCTTGAAGATCGAAAAGAAGGCTTGAGTCTTCAGTTGAACATAGGTTGAGAATTTGGACGGGTCATTATGGCAGCAGTTACCATCATCAAGCTCACCGGTGAAAACCACGGAGACATTGACCAAGTCGCAAGCCAAATCAAGGCTATTTGCGACAACGGTGGTATCTCGCTTCGAGGACCAATTCCATTGCCAACCCGACGATTGGTTGTTCCAGTCCGCAAGGCACCAGATGGTGAAGGCGTTGAAACCTACGATCACTGGGAACTTCGAGTTCACAAGCGTCTGCTTGAGATGGACATCACGTCTGGAAAGGATGAGTCGGCACTTCGCCAAGTCACCCGTATCCCAATCCCTGACACTGTGAGCATCGAACTCTCGATGCGCTCCGTCAACTGAGCATTGCACACAAAACGCTCTACACAACGGGCCGTAAGGCTCGATGGGTCGACCATGGTTCAAAGCAAGAACAGCGCGATGCCTGGAGGCCTACTCTCAACTGTTCTTCCTCAAAGGGCAGCTGCTTCGGCTACGCCAGACTCAATGAGCCACTCTGCTGACGCTTGATCAACGAAGTGAACATCGCCGGCTTCCAATGCCAATGATTCACCCGATGCGGTGAGAATTGGCTCAGGGCTCGTCATGAGCACTCGAATCCGAATCAATGTCGTTTCAAGGACGGGCTCTTCCTTTACCGGCTCAATGTCTTCTGAAACAGGTTCTTTTGTGGGTGCTTCAAACGCATCGTCCAAAGAAATGGTCGAGGACTTAGACGGTGCCAATTCCATTGCTGCAGCATGCTTTCGTTCTCCATCTTGACCCATGAAGGCCATCATGGCATCGTCATCTTGAGCCGACGCTTGGGGGGAGGCTTGGAGCGTTACCGGTGCATCATCTAAATCTGCGTGAATGTATTCATCCAAGTCTGGCCACTCATCAGGGGCCATGCGATCTTCTTCATCCCGCTCGAGGTCTGGAAGAGGCTCTGGTGCTTGATCCTCAAAGGCCAGTGCAGGTGGTGGGCGAGAAGTGATGTTGGTTTCCGTAAAGGAATCGAGTTGCATCGTGCCGGGTGCATGCCGTTGTGGCAGCGTGATGGCCTCTCCCGCAAGGCCATTCTGCATTGATGACCAGTCCACTTCCATCTTGAAGCGATCCATTGCAATTTGAACGGCATGGAAAAAGGCCTTTTCTGCGGGATCGTGACGTTGCCAATCAAGCGCTGGCAACTCATGGGCGCCACCTCCTTGAGCAGCAGAACTGCGCAGCGATTGTGAAGCCACGTGCTGAACAACTGCAACCGTGCGCTTTCGAGCGAGTTCGGAGGCGATGTGGCGAATGTTGGCTTGACGCTTCTGAAGGTTCTGCAAACGCATCCCTGTCATGCCCTTCATCAGCATGGATTGAATCTCCATGTCGAGGGTGTTGAGAAGTTGTTTTACCATTGCCCAGAAGTCCTGGCGTGGGAGCGGAACAGGCATGTGGCGCGTGGATTGAAGCCGGTGCGTGGAAAACAATTGCTCTTCAACCTCGCGCGATTGAGCGCTGTCTAGGTTGCCGAGCGTCGACATGGGTTGTCCGTATGGCCGACACACTTTGAACCCTTCATTCCACCTGGCTGAACCAATATGTGCGTTGATTCATATCGAATGGCTCACCTCGCGTTAGCGAGGTGGATGAGAGTGAGGGCGAAAGCGGGACTTTTTGCCAACGGTCAAGGGACCGTTCGCGCCTGTTTTGGCCTCATCATGTTGATGCTCGCCTCAAGCCTTAGTCCAATGGTTGGAACGGCTGAGCAGCCCGCGTGGGCCATGATGGAAGAGGATCAAACCACAGGGGATGTCAAATTCTTCCCTGGCGAAAACACAACCTTCGTTGATGCTGAAATCAGCGAAGCGCTCGTTATTGATGCAAACAGGACCTTCACCGATGCCCAACTCTCAGTGCAACCCATTTGGGCCTCATCCGCAACAAATGGCACCAATTTTGGAGTTCACTCCACCAATCAATGGAATGGGACACACGATCAAACCAATGGCATCGGCCACGGTGGTCACCTCACGTTGGCAACCGAGGCCTCCCTCGGGACTGTTTCGAATTTCGAAACCACGGTTCGAACAGCATCAGGATGGATGGGGGTCGGTGATGACCACGAAGCATGGGCGCTGGTTCAGCCCTCATTGCGAGCACTAAATTCACAATCGGGCATGGATCTTCCCTCTAACGGATCGGGTTCAGCAAGTACTCCTGCGACGCCTCAATCGCTGAGTGCTCTTTCGACCCGCGGTACAGGGGACCTCGAGGCCAACATGACTGGGTGCATTCAATCCCCCTCATACCAAACGCCTTCCTTCATCAACAATTACACACTGTTCTTCAGGCACTGGTTAGCGTTGAACACCGACGACGCAGCATGGGTGGAAGCAAAGTCCAGCACCGGTCAATGGGTGGTCATTTCTCCAATCAGTGGTTACAATGCGACTTCGACCCATCAAGAGAGCCCACTTGCTGTCTGGAATGGAGAACACTCGGCATGGACGAACGCTACGTTCCAACTTGACTCAACAATCGCTGCGCTTCAAGAATCGGTGGAGTTGAAATTTTGCTATGCCACAGGCGTATCTCAAGGCCTGCGTGGTGGGTGGTTTGTTGACGAACTCCTTCTCCACAACCAAGGTGATGAACCTGGAGCTTGGTTTCACGGTAACTTCTCCGGTAATTACCTTCCAAATGCAGAAGGGCAGCTCGTGCTTTCGCTTGATTTCATGAATCATACCGGTCAAACAGTCGAATTGGAACTCTCTTCCAACTGGGACATAGAGGGCGGTGCTCAGGATTATCTCACCGTTTGGATTTCATTTGATAACGGTTCGACCTACTCACCAATTTCAACTCATCCGGGTCATCCGAACAATGGCGCACAGTGCGACGGGGTCTTCTTCAACGGTCCAGACTCGTCAAACAGGTGGTGCCCAGTGCTCTATTCCCTGCCATGGAACACAACAAGTCCACAGAATGCAAGCAGCGTCCATCTCCGTTTTTGGGTACAAACAAATGCCAACAACAACTTTGGCGGATCGTCTTCAAGCGGCTGGGAAGGTGTAGCCATCGACGACATCAGCGTCTGGACCAATCGCGGAATGCCATCTCAAAGCAAGACGACGCTGGCAAACTTCACCACTCAACCATCACAAACGAACGGTTCCAGCGACGGTTGGTTAACCTACGATGGAACGGCCCCGAACGAATGGAATTGGACTCAATCTTTTGGAAACAACGGGGCCTCCTCAATCACTGAAGATTTTGAAACTGGGTTTGAATTGCCTGCAGGCTGGTCACTCGAGGCAACCTCGAACCGACGGTGGGAAGTTGGCCCAACTTCGAACGCCTCTGGGTATGGGCCAGGCATCTGGCATTCAGGCACCGGTGGTGCCGGCATCTACCTTGATGACGAGTATCGCAACAACATGCTGACTCATCTCTACACGCCAGAATACACCTTGCCCGTCAATTCAACGGCGCGCCTTACCTTCAGAAGTTGGGTCTGCACCGAAGCGAGTTGGGATGGTGGTGCCGTTTCGATTTCGACTGATGGGGGAGACAACTGGTGGTTCTTACCGCCAACATTGAACGGATTCCATGACCAAATTTCGACAGTGAACAGCAACTCCCCATTGTATGGCGAGGGCATTATCGACGGGTCCAACGTCGCAGGCGGTTGTGAAAACACCATTCGCGGGTTCGATTTGAAAACGTTCGATTTGTCGAATCTTTCAGGTATGGAAGTTCGTGCAAGGTTCACTTTTTTCTCAGACCAGTTGATCGAACTCGACGGTTGGTACATTGACGACGCTGGAATTGAAATCGACATCTATGAGCCAGAAGGGACATGGACTTCTGCTGTCATCTCACCAGATCCTGTCTTTGGTTGGGGGCAAATCGATGGATTTGTCGAGCAACCTGAAAACACCAACCTCTTGTTTGACGTGTTGGATGCCAACGGGCAACCCATTCAAGGCTACACCAATCGAACGTTGCCAATCCCCCTCCCTCTGGATCCTATGGTCCACACTTCGCTTCAATTGAGAGTGAAATTTACTACAAATGATACGCTGTTATCGCCCTCAATACAACGGCTGACAGTGGGTGCTGTGCACTACTACGATGCGTACCACCATCAACGCCTTCCTCACGCTGGTGTTGGCATGGATGCAGTCTTCATCGACCAAGATTCCCGCCTTGTATCAGGCGGCTCTGCCTCTGCAGTATGGACCTATGAGGCGATGTGCCCCTTCCAAAGCATCACCATTGAGACCTATGGTGACAATTTATCTGCAACACACCCAGGGTACGCTTTGGATTCATGGGCTTATTCTGAAACAGAGCCGCCAACCTTGCGCCGAACGCTCTTGTCAACCTCAACGCCCGGGTTCACAGCCTCACTTGCCCTCACGTGGTCAGCGGGTGCGGCTTCAAACGGTTTTGTCTACGAACCACACTGTTCGCTTGAGCCAGAGGCCCCTATGGTCACGATCGGGGAGGAAAACACCTCGTTATTCGAATGGCCAGTCGACGGTTCATCCACCAGTTTTGGCTTTGCGAAGGGCCTTCATGACACTGATTCAAATCCATCTACGACGGTGGAAAACGGGACGCTTCACATTGAAAACAGTGGTACACAGTTGGTGAATTTATCGTGGGTGCTGCCCGGTGATTCTCCATATGTTTCTGCAGCGATGAACCATCAAGTGCAATTCCTCGTTGAACTTGAAAGCAACGGAACGGACGGTCTTTTCTCTCTCCAACAAAGCGGGCCAAGCCGAACCATTGCGGTCGATGATGCCACACAGCACCACCGTTTGACGCATTCCGCGTCCTGCCTTCGTGTTGAGAACGACGCCACCCTACACACCATGGCATGCACTGTGCAAGTGCTTCTGAATGGAACCTTTTCCGCCACCGTGAGTCAAGCAGTTATGGTTCCCGGAGACCAAATAATCACCCGCTCAGTACCCCATTCCACCCTCAATGATGCAGTCGATGCGTTCAAGTTGCTCAACGCCTCTTCATCGGTGGTGCTCCCACTTCGCATCACCACACATGTTGGCTCCATTGCAGTCAACCTCAGTGCCACCAGTCAACCCTTGCTGGTCGATCGCATTCTCCCAATCACACATCAACGCTGGTTGCCAGAAGAAACGGTCGTTTTCGAAACGCAGCACTGGCGTGGCGATGCGAACCAACCAACACTCGATGCTCCGGACTTCGCCTCAGCCGACCTCATGCTTTCACCTTCAAAGCACCGCACAGATGCCTTGGTACACCTTGAAGTCATCAACATCGACTCAACCCCACAATTCCGTCAACTGGACGGTGTTGCCTACGCCCATCTGATTTCAAACGCCTCAAGCATCTCGTGCAGCATCAATGTCTGTAACATCACATGGGCGGTGAAGAGCACATGGGCTTTCGATGACATCGATGATGTCCACGTGCTTTCTCTTGCCACCGATGTCAATGGCCTTTCGACGGGACCTGCCCATGCGTTCCGCCAAACAGGGTTCAATGAAATTGAAAATGATTTGGAAGTGGTTGGATTTGCAGTGGTGGACGCCAATCAGCGCAATCTCAACGATTGGTCCAATCCACTTTGGCCGTTCCACCTCAACGCCAGCCAATCATTGGTTGCTTCCGGTGCTGTGCGCTTCGAAGGCGTTGCTCAATCGTTCGTCGATGCAGGCGAAGCGCAGGTACGCATCGAGGCACGCGCAGTCCCTCCAATCAACGTCAGCGGCGGTCCAAACGAGTGGACCGGTCCTGCTGTCAATTGGTCGTCTTCCTGGTTGACGGAAGTGGACCAGAATGGCGCCTTTTCTGTGAGCATCGCCACCCCGTCAATGGAGGAGAGCCTACCATCGGGAACTCGAATTCATCTGACGCCTCATCTTGAACGGCGAGGGCCAGTGGGCGATCAATCCCCTTCGAGCCTCGACCAAACCTCATTGTCCTCTCATGTTCCATTCATCTATGACCGGGTTCGCCCGAACACCATTGCTTTGATTGCGCTGGATTCGGGTGGTTATGCACCAGCTGACAACCACTTGTGGATGAAGGGCCAAGATGTTGCGCTCCGAGTTACCCTTGGAGATTCGGAAGGACTCTCCAACCGTCTTGAACTCCACACTTGGCTTGAATCAAGCGATGATGCGAACCTCGACGGTGTGATGGATGCAGACGAATATTCCTCACAAACGGTCACGTTCAACAGTGGGTTGACCGAAGCCGTGGTTGATTTACCCCTCTTATCGTGGATTGACATCACAGGAGGCGCCTCCTCGGGACGGGCAAGCGTTGTCATTCGAGCAACGGATCTTGCTGGAAACATGTTGCAAGGTGGCGGCGAGTATGGTGAAGCATTCGATTTGGGAACCGTCTTCGTTCAAGAGCGCTATGACACGCTTATTGACACATCAACGATGACCTTTGACGATGTGAACGGCTCGCTGCTCTTGGGTCATGAACACACCTTCCAGTTCACACTGACCGATGGAAATGGCATTGCTTCACTTGATGAAATTGAATTGGCCTTGCTCGGCCGGGATGCTTCCAACACCTGTTTCATTCGGTACATGCCTCGGTTTGAAACAACTGAAGCAGATAGTAACTGCTTCGAGACGCACCCCATTGTGACGGTCCAGCAAGTTGGTTTGCAGCAATCGTGGACGGTTGAAATCAAGTTCAGACTCGCATGGAACCTTTCCAATGGTGCGGATTTCGGTCCCTCGGAACCGTCATTGAAATTGTTTGACGAGGGCCAAGATTTGGGTCTTGGGCTGTCAAAACTTGGCGTCTTCTCGTGGTCGGCTGCGTCAGCCCTTACGGTTCAATCAATTGTGTTTGAAGACCAAACTTCACCTCTTGGTGAGACAGAGAATGGACATTTGTGGCTTCACAGAAACGACCTCGTCAATTTGTCCCTTTCCCTTGTTCACGCCAACACCACGATTCTTGCTGAGCATGTGCCTGACACTGTTGTAGCGGAGATCCTCCTTTCGGATGGCGAACGCTCTGCCTTGACCAATGTGACCTTCGATGTTGAAGGAAGGGCATACACCCAACTCATGATGGATGAACAAATTCTTCAGCACAACACTGGTTTCATCGATGTTATCATCGAAGGAACCCTGCTGCAATACGACCAGCGCTTTAATCTCACCTTGGATCGTTTTTCGCCTCAGTTGGCCGTGCCACCAGGCACGTTGGCTGTTGTTGATTCAAATGCCTTGGACATGCAAGAGGTGATTGTCATTCTCACCGACCAAGAAGGACTGAGTGATGAGGCATTGATGATGCACTGGCGCTTCCTTCGCATCGGCGAGGCACTTGAGGGCGCATCAGGTTCAGCGTTCTTGGCCAAGTCCGCTGGCGAAGGGACAACCAACACCTATTCTGGGCAAGTTGATTTGAGACCTCAAGCAACAACGTCGCTTGAACAAGAGGACCGACTCGAAGTCTGGTTCTCAGCTTCCGATCGTTCTGGCCGCATCGTCACAGGGCATGGGACGAGCGAGTCGCCCCTTACGCCCAGCTTCCGATGGGTGGCGTTTGAACCGCGCTTTGACGACATTGTCGTGACGCCCTACTCACCAACCGTTGGCGAGAACATCAGCGTTTTTGTTCGAGTTGCCAATGAAGGGCTGCTGCCAGGCAATGTGACGGTGCAGTTGCAAGATTCTGAGGGCCGCATTCTTCAAAGCAACGACTCGCAACTTCAGCCCGGCTCATGGGTTGAGCACCGTTGGAGTGTTGAAACATGGACAACGGGATATTTGGGGTTGAAGGTGTCCATCGTCAATGTAACAGGTGACATTCCTTTGCCAATGGGCAGAGTGACGGCCTCACAAGACAGCAGCCAAGGGGGTGTTGATGCCCTTGGTTTTGCAGTTCTTGTCGTCATATTAGCCGCAGGTGTGTTGGGATTCTCTCTGTATCGACGAAGGGAAAAAATGGCGGAATTCACCCACCATCAAGTCGAAAAGGCCATGATTGACCGAAGCCTTCCACCGCCTCGGCCCAAGGATCTTGATGACCTTGGTGAAGAGCAATAGTCAAGAACAGGAGGTTCGAGCGTTGGATACAAGCCGGGGTTCCCGAGCGGTCAAAGGGGGTGGACTCAAGATCCTCTGCGTAAAGCTTCGCAGGTTCGAATCCTGCCCCCGGCACTGAATAAAAAACAACGTGCTGCGAAGCCTTCAACATCACATTTAGTTTAGTCCACATCGACCCACGGTGATGTGTCACATGTGCCATCGTAGTAGATGAATCCATCTTGGAATCCAGCAACGAAATTCACCTTATTACAGCCATCATCACAGAAGCCATCTGGACTTTGATACCATAGATACGTCACCCAATTGGATCCGTCCTCTGAATCTCCATTGATTTCCCATGTGCTGCTCTGGAAGTCGACGACCGTTTCGTCTCCGGCTGAGTTTTTGATGCGTAAGGTGACATAGACTTCCGCATCGACCTCCTTCTCATCAGACGCTTCGAGCCAACCGGCCGCTCCGTTGAGAATTTTGACAGTGACATTGAGCGCATTGTTCTGATCGATCTCTTTCGATGTGAATGTGTAGTCATCCCCACCGTACATGTTTTCGTAGGCTTCTCCACACCCGAGAAGGTTGGATGGGCCGGTGCAACCTGTCAATAAAACGGCACACAAAACGGCGCAGCCAACCTTCGCAAGATAGTGCATACAGACACCATCAAACGTATGCGCCAACAAGGCTCACTGTCACAAGGATTGGGAGCACGATCATTGGGAGTTTTGGGATTGCTTCAGTGTAGCCTCGAAGGTATGGAGCAACGATGGTGAAACAGAAAAGGGACAAACCAACCGCGCTCGCTGTCAGAAGAGCGGCCATTGAACTGGCATCGTCCATTGTGAAACTGCAAATTAGATTGATGGCAGAAACAGAGAGTACGCCACCTCCAATCGCCATCCGCATTGCATTCATTTCACCAAGGGCGACTTCAGGTGCTTCTTTCCCAAATATATCCTCATTGAATCCCTTTGGGTCAATGTTCATTCTCAGTCCAATGAGCAGAGTGACCGCTCCTACAATTTGCATGGCGATTGCTTCATCCATGAGCTGAATTTCCACAACCAGTCTTTAGAGGCTACGAAGGTTGAGGTGAAGAATCGTTCGTTTCTGAGCCGCTTGAAGCGCGCCAGGGCCCCATAGAGTCAAAAAAAGGGCTTTCAGCAAAATCCAGGTCCAACCTTGCATGGACCGAAGGTCATCCTAAGCGACTTCGAATGAGAACAAGCACCACCAAGAATCCATTGACTCCTAAGACGAGGTGCGGCAAGGCGTCGAGGTTTTGAGTAAGAGCGAGGAAAAAAATGACAATTGATTGCATGCCATAGCCAAGGAATGATGAGACAGTTAATTCGAAGCGCAGGTTCTTTGATCCTTTGCCTGAAAGCTTGGACACAAGGCTGTCTTGCCAACTGAAAAAAATGACATAGATTGTATGAAAAACGTTCACCATCGTTTGGCTTTCCCAAGGTTGCGCCACAGGGCGGACGCGTTCATCAATTCGGCTTGTCGAATCTCCTGAACCCAGCACTCGAACAAGGATGGAAAAATGGTTGAAGAATGAATACTGAAGCAGAATTGAGAGGATGAGGATTGATGTCAATGCAATCTTCCATTCTAAAACGGTCCCAAACGCCCACATCACAGCAATGAGTCCAATGGTATCCGCCACAGTATCCCAATACCTTCCCACATGGGATGGTCTCTCTCGAATCCGTGCTAACTCTCCGTCAACAGCGTCAAGAATGCCCTTGAGAATCAATAGAAAACAGCTCTCTAAGAGGTGCCCCTCGAAAATGAGCCAGGCACAAAACAGGGAGAGCAGGAAGTGAATGGTTGTCACTTGAATGACGGAAATTGGTTTTTTCTCGAGGAATTTGGCGGCGATGCGAGCAATGGGGCGACCCCATTCTGATAGATTGAGCACTTTGATGGTGCCATATTTTTTGTTCCGATCAGTTATGTTTCCATTCATCGCTAAACACCCTGCAGGTACCCGATCGTGGGATACGATTGAGTCATGGTTCCTTTCAAACATTTATTCAATTTCCACTGTTCGCCAAGCGGATGCTTTAGCAAGGCGTTGCCATTATGCTATCCAGTGATATTTTCCAACTTCTTTTTTCCACTATAAGTGGGTAACCCATCGCCTCTACCTTTAAAGTGGTGTTTTGGAAACAATGGTTACAAAGCTGCTCTGCACGTTCATCGATTGAGAGATGTAGGTCTGTCAATGCCCGAGCAATGGGTAGGCAGTGTACTGGGGGACTGAACACCCATTGTACTCCTCCATAATG
>OCRI01000030.1_pt1 | contig 45503 bp, 42 predicted proteins | sample 1534641 | NCBI WGS metagenome assembly OCRI01 (sample SAMEA3275473, study PRJEB22092) | marine metagenome | reverse complement strand
TGGGCGTGTAGCACAGCTGGATAATGCGTCGGCCTCCTAAGCCGAAGATCGCGGGTTCAAATCCTGCCACGCCCGCCAAAACTTCTAATCTACTTCCAATGAAGCGAAGCACACTTATGTGGCGTTTCTCTCACAACAACTGAGCGAGATGGAACCAGAGGACGAATCCATCATCGCCCGAACAAGGCGTACTCTCAAATCCCTTCCAGATCCGTATGGGCATGGGTTCTCGCGCAGTGAAGATCCATTGGCGCGAACAAGAGAGGCTTGGGAGAAGAGCGAACTTCTGAGAATGAAGAGCGGTAAAATCGCTATCAATCCACTCTTCTTATTTTTTAGAAATATCATCGGCTTCAGCATAGCAGGGACATCGCTTCTATTCGTGATAAATCCGTCTTTCTTGCCTTCAAACCCATTGATTGTCCTTTCAATTTGGTTGATTCCTCTTCTCGCAGCATTTGGCCCCCCAATCGCAGGAAGTGAGGCAACATGGTCTGCTGTGGAAGCGAAAATATCTCTTCGTGAACAAGGAGGAATCGGAGATGGTAGGAGGCATACGCTCCGCGCTCAACCAGGAATGGACCGTATTTTGGAAGGACTACGGGACGGGCGCCGTCAAAACAACATCAGCGCTTTTCTAGCGACAACTTCACTCACACTACTTTGTCTATCGACCCTGATAGCGCCAAGAACGGTGGCTTGGAATCTTCTTCTCCTAATTTCTATGACTTCCGGTATAGGATTGAGCATCCACTCAATATTGACGACCTTCTATGTTCGTCTACAAGCCGATTCCATGCCGCTATTGATTCATTATGCACCAACACATCATCCAACACAACTCGGGTCTCCATTAGGAGAATTACTGTTTGCTCACTTGGATCCTGATTCACAAATCGAATGGAGTACTTGGGAAGACAAGTTCACTTCGAGCATTTTACCGGGAACAGACCCCATTCAAGCAAGAGAGCGACTGTTATTCCTCCTTCACCTCCATGCAACAGATGTTGTATCATCAACTGATGTCATTGAATCGTTACGCGACTTTATGCCACCTGAGGCAATTGATCGCACTCTTCTCCAAGAGGAGACGTTCTTCAATTGGAGATCCATCCAACGATCTCTTGAGCATGCACGGGCTTGGCAGCCAGGCGCTTTCCGTTTATTCGAGCGATTACAAAATGACCTCCTCACCGGCTCGCCTGAAATTCTCCTATCTCCTTGGAGAATGGACATTTCCCTAGATACGATGTGTTATGACGGCTCAGGAAGTTTGTTTATTGCCCTCAACAATCAGACGTTCGAATCTACGCATGCCCGCGTTGAAGTACAGGTACCTGGCGGAAAGCCAGAATCGATTGATCACAGATTCGAACTCATGCCCTGCCCACCTCCGACAAAATCGGTTGAACTAACACATCCTTCGGACGACGATGTTCTCGACTGGCTACCACGTTATCTCGAACGAACAGTTGTTCTTTGGATAAACGTGGCTTGGGATAGGCAATTCAAAGGAGATGCTCAAGTGCAAGTAACGCTCAGAGATGACAATGAAACCGTATTAGGTTCACGGATAGTACGAACCTTTGTTACACCGAGAGAAAGTCATCAACGAGCGGATAGAATTCGAAAACTTCTCCTTGCCCGAAGGTTTTCTGACCGCCCAATACCCGAAGTCAGACCCGAGTCAATTTCTGGTTGAACAAGCGCTTTCCTTATGGCAGGGCTTCACTTCCCCTCAAATATTGGGGGTCTAATATGGAAGCATGGGACATCGTAGTACTAGGTGACGGACCTGCCGCTCTAACAGCGGCTGCAGAAGCTGCAAAGGGCGGTGCCAACGTCCTGATGATGAGTTCAACAGGCCTTGGCGATGGCGGAAATGTCGCTATGAATGGGATTTCGTGCCACATCCAAGAAGAAAGCAACCGCGGCCACCGAGAAGATACAATCCGTGCAGGAAACTTCCTTTCAGACCAAGATATCGCGGCCCAATATACTACTGATGCGCTTCGAGCAGTCGATCTCCTTGAACGACGTGGAGTCAATTTCCGCAGAGATGCAAAAGGAATTGTGAAAGGCCATTCTGGTGCAGGTCACAGTAAACCGAGACTTTGCAATGCAGGAGACGCAACAATCCGAGAATGCCAACAAGTTCTCGAAGAGCAATGCATGAAACACGGCGTTACTCGAAGAGGCGACCAAGTTCCTCTCGAACTGGTCCATACAAATTATTCGATCAATGGAATTACAACGCTTGACATGATTAATGGACGAGTCCTAACAGTACAATGCAAAGCGTTGATTATTGCAGATGGTGGATTCGAAGGTGCATTCACAACAGGTTCCACCTCTCTTGGAATGGACATGGCTTATCGAGCAGGAGCTCCATTGAGAAATATGGAGTTTGTAGCACACGCACCACTCGGTGTTGTCGGTACAAATATGGTCATACCCCAATCTATTCTCTCTGATGGCGCAACGCTCCACACGCCTTCTGGAACAGCCATTGACATAACAGCATCCACAATGACTTCTGAAATCTGTTCGAAGATGAACGAAGCAGGTATGACCGTTCTCGATGCTCGGGAACTTGGCGAAAACGGTGGATGGTGGACAATGACTTTTGATCAAATCAAGCAACGACTTGGTGTCGACATGCATCGTCAAACAATCGAAGTTGCCCCACGTCCAAATCACACCTTAGGCGGCCTTTCAACCGATGAAAATGGTAGAGTCGTCCTGCAATCATGGGCACGATGGTTCACAGGCGTATATGCTGCGGGAGATGCCTGTTCAAGCGGCCTTCATGGGGCTGATGTATTAGCAGGTAACCGCTTGTTGGAAGCAATTTGTACTGGAGAATCAGCAGGATTACATGCATCAGAATGGATCAAGAAGCGGAAATTCACTGGCGCTTCAACACTTGAAGATTCACTTCATATCGCAGAAGCAGAATTGAGTATGCTTGGTGCTGAATCAGAAGGACCCGTTCAACGGCTCAAGCCCGTAGTTCAACGCCTGTGCGAGATATTAACCTCAACCCAGACACCAGCCGTTGAGGCAACAGACCTAGCAACTGCTGCAGAATCTCTCAACCAACTTTCGATTCGTGGCGAGCAACTTCATTGCGATGAAACTTCGCTCGTTGCAAATCAGAATCTTCTTGAAACACTACGGGCACAGGCTGCGATTCGATTGGGTCTTGCTAGCGTAAGAAGTTCTGAGTTGAGAACAGAATCCCGCGGTCTTCATCAACGCTCAGATTACCCTGAAGAAGATTCAGAACAACTTCATCACAATCTTGTTTACAATGATGGTTCGACCGGGACACTCGCATTGAGAAAAGGACCGTCAGGAAATTGGATTCTTAACCCAGCATCTGCGGTTTGATTATCTGTAATGGGTGATTGGTCGTTCTATGGCCGACAAATCATTGTTTGAACACATATTGTCTGGCGAAATCCCCTCACACAAAGTTGGTTCCGGGGAAGGGTGGTATGCTTTTCTCGATATTTTCCCAAGAAGAGAAGGCCATACACTTGTCATTCCAACCACCGCAGTATCAAGAATTGGTGATCTGTCAACACTCGAACGCTCCCATCTGATGGAAGGGGTTGTAGAAGTACAGCGCCTACTTACCAAAAAATTTGCAACAACCGATTTCACAGTCGTTGTCCATGATGGCCCTCTTGCAGGCCAAGAAGTGGCCCATGTCCACATCCATGTACTCCCTAGAACAGAGAATGATTCTGGTAAGACATTAGCTGCAATGTGGCCCCACCAAAGCCATGAAATTGACCATGAGAAACTAAGAGTCTTGGCTTCAGAACTGCAAATGGAGGGGGAGTGAATGGCCAAAGGAGTTGCAGATTGGGATGGAGCAGTTGACCACCGAGGTGAGGCATTACCAGTACTTTCCAAATCTTCTGCGAATATGAAGATGGAGAAATTATTGAACACGCCAATGCCATCCTATGATAAATCAACTCCAGGGTCTTTTTTCTGGACAAAATTAGCATTTTTCTTCTGCCGTAGAACAGCGGCAAACCAGTTCCGAACCATTGAATGTACAGGGATGGAAAAGATTCCTTCAGATCGAGGATCGCTTTGCACCTCATGGCATACAAACGGTCTCATTGATCCACTTGGAATTATGTTAGCCCATCCAAAGGAATTCGTCATGGGTGGTCGCCACGATCTCGTTACACGCCCAATACTTTCTTTCTGGACCCGAAGGCTAGCAGTACAGCCAGTTGTACGGAAAGCAGAATTACTTCGAGGAGGTTGTTCAGAAGAAGAAGCCACGAATCTAAATGGCCGTTCATTACTCACCCTTGCAACGGGCATTTCCAGCGGATTTGCTTGCGTGCTCTTCCCCGAAGGAACAAGTCACGATCTCTCACACATGCTTCGATTCAGAACAGGACCGATGAGAACGGTTCTTGCCGCAGCAGCAATCGCTAAGGCAAGCGGAGATAAGTGCCCGGTTCTCCAACCAGTGGGATTACATTTCCGAGTTCGTCACCATTACCGTACAGATATGTGGGTCGAATTTGGTGACCCTCATTATCTTCCAGAAGATAAGATACCAGAAGATTTGATTGAAGCTGTAAAAAAGCGACAATGGGTTGAACCTCCACAAGAACTCGTTCGTTCGCTTCGTGACAATCTCCGCCCACATCTGCAGCCACTAACTCCAAACGTCTCTTCATGGGATGAGCATGGAGGAACGCACCTGATTGCTCAGGTTCAATCCCGTATGGAAAACAAACCACTTCGAACTTGGCGAGAAGAAGTCCTTGCTGCTCGCAACGTTCGAGATAGATATCAAACAGAACTCGAACATGTTGATTCCAAGCCAGTGAAAATCGAACATCCAATTCTCGATCAGGGAATTGAGATTCACAAAAAACTCGGTGAAAGAAATCTAGATGGACGGGATTTGAATAAGGATGCAACCGGACTGAGAAAAGGTAACCCACTCCGTCTCGTAGATGCGACCATTCGGACAGCAATCATGGTGGCACTTCTCCCTGTCTTCCTTGTATCGTTATCACTACAGATGGCGTTAGGCCGATTCTTAGGCGATAGAACCGATGAAGGAGTTGATGCCAGAACAACATACCAGTTTCTCGCCGCAATGTTTGGCTCAGTTCTGATGTGGCCGTTCATATCTCTCTTGACTGTAGGGGGGCTGTGGTGGTTTGAGGCCGAACTTGAAACCATTCTTTGCTTTAATTGGACGCAGATGTTTGGAGAATCTTCTTCTATGGTTACAACAGCAATCCTAACAGTGTACCTTTGCTCATTTCCTACATATTGGTTAACGGGGCGCTTCTTTGGATTTTGGTGGGATTCTTATGTCGACACAAAGAAGGCATTTAGACGCCTCACTACACCGGGCATCTACAAGAACGAACTCGAAGAGAAACTCACAAACTTACGTGAAAGTCTAGTTAGCGAGAAGCGTTGAGTTCAAATTCATCGACCGCGAGGGTTAGACATGGTGGATACGGAACACATCAACAATATTCGCAAATGGCTTGCCAGCGAACGTCTCGAGATTCGCGATAAAAATGATCCGCGAGCAGAAGCACATTTCCTCATCAAATACCCCCCTGGGCCACAGGGGCATATGTTTGCAGTCGTCGTACCGAAAGGACGAGATTTGGTTTTTGTATCGAGCATGACCAGAGTTGATCTCGGTCAACAAGAACAGATGAAAGAACACATGATCGAAGAGCAAGAAGTGTGGAGTGAATGGGTACATGAATGCCGTTTAACCCTGATGAAGGCTGAACTTGATTGGGGAATTCACATGGGCCATGAGGGTAAAGAGAAACCAGGGCCACTTCAGGCCTTCAACGTAAGTCTACCAATTTGGAATGATGGATTGAACAAAAATGCCCTAATGCATTCTTTGCGAAGACTATGGCTCGCTAAACTCAGTATGATCCATGAAATTAAATTTGCATACGGGCCTGGTAAAGGTGAGCCAGGACCTGTCGATGATTGGGCTAATCAAGAGAAAAAATCGAGTTCGATCAAGATTGACGAACCCGCTAAAATTGAGTTCAATGACACCATGCCATTTGGCACAGGTTTGGATCCAGAAGAGTGGGCCTGAAAGCAATCTCTGTTTGTGATTAACTGACGCCCGGGGGGCGCGGTTAAGTACTGGACTTGTATGGTTCAAGGTGCCACAGGTGATACTATGCGTCAAACAACCAAATCATTTACTCTCGTCAGTTTAATGCTCCTTTCAGCATTTTCCGGATTAATCATAGGAACAGAAGAAGCAGAAGCTTCCCAAGTTGTCATCACGGAAGCCGTTCGCATCGTAGACGGAGGAACTGCATCCGATGCTCAAACAACCGTTGCTTCAGACAGTGAAGGAAACGTTCACGTTGTTTGGACGCGAAACAATCAGCACCTGTATTATTCCATGCTATCGCCTCGTGGAGAGACGCTAATTGACGCAACTCAAATCACGAATCCCGGCCTCCACAAAGTATGGCATCCAGACATGGTCATCGATGACACCGATCGAATCCACATCGTTTGGGCTGACAAATCCGGCCAATACAAAATCATGTACACTTCTTTGAATCCTTATCTTGCACCTTTGGATGGTATGGCTGCAGAAGACAGTGGTATCTCTCAAATTGATGACACTATTCTTTCCATGCGCGCTCAGGACAGAGATTGGCCATCGATTGACGTCGACAGTAAAGGCAACTTGCACATCGCTTGGCAAGATTCCTACGATGAACTTCAAATGTTCTTTAATCAACCGCAAATCTACTACACCATGATTCAACCAGAATTCACAGCAGGAAGCGTTCTCACTCTCTTCGAAGACACTCTATTGACACCTATCATTGGTCACAAAGGCCACCCAGATATCGTCGTCGACTCAAACGATCTCGTACAGATTGCTTGGGATGACACCCGTGGAGGCAAGGTCGAACTTGTCTTCATCGTTGACACATCCGGTTCAATGTACTCCGAATGGGCTGATGTTTGCACGGTTATTTACGGTGGAAACTTCGCAGCGGGTGGATACTTCCAAGGTTTGAAACCTATGCTCGAAGAAGGTAACATGACAGTTTACGAGACCATTTATGGGCTAGGTAATTCCCTTCCAGGGGCTGCAAGCAGCGGAAACTGTGCAACACACAACAAGAATGCAGGACCTCGTTCGACTGCTCTAGGTATTCAGCCCGGCGATGACTCTGGTGGAATCAGAAAACTCCCAGGCACTGTATACAACGGGAACACATACTCCGGATATTCTGGTGAAGACTGGGGTCCAGGTACAAACTGGGCTTGTCTTTCATGGAAGGACGCTCAAGGAAACGTTCCAGGAAACCCTCCAACACAAGACGACCACAAGTGGAATCCTAATGCTACAAAGATTGCAATTCCAATTTCTGATGAAGGTCCAAAGGACGGGGATCCAGCTCAGCAAGCAGATGACACCACCTCAATCGAAGAAGCACACGACAACTGCGTTATTGCTGGTGTCGTTCCAGTAGGAATGTATGGCCAAACATACGGCGGAGCAACTGGGGTTCAATCTCACTTCAAGGATCTGTCACAATGTCCGAACGGTATCCAAAGCACCGCTGCTCGAAACTGCCCGGCAAGTACAATTCGCTCAACTGATGCTGGCGGACAAGTATACGAGTTCCCATCAGGAACTGGCGGTGCAAGTTCAATGGCTCTCCTCGTCGAAGCAATGGTTTACATTTCCACAAACAACTCTCGTGAAATCTACATGTCGGTACTCGACCCATACGGTAAGATGGACAACGACCCAAGCTGGACTCCAGGAGTTTCAGGAACAGTCACAATGAATGGAAACTACATTGAAGACACAGGGAAAGGTTCAGAAGGACATCTTGTCGTTGTAAATGACACCCGTGTAACAATTGATGACGCTTACTCATTCCACCCATCCATTGGTGTGGACATGGAAGGTAACACGCACATTGCCTGGATGGATGGCCGTGATTACGGATTCGAAAAGGACGTCAACTACGAAGTCTATTACACGAAACTTCGCTTGCAAGGTGCCGGAGAATTCGACGGTCGCGATGATGGATTATCCACATATGCGATCAAGAAGATTAACGACACACCGATTTCGAATGTTGAAACCTATGCTGGGCTACCACAAAACGCTCCATGGGGAGGAAACTCTGTATTCCCTTCACTCTTGACCGATGATCAAAATCAAATCCACATTGCTTGGGTTGATTCTGGCAACACCTCTGCAGGTGAAGAAATCCAGTATGTTCGTCTTAACCATACCAACATGGAAGGAGACGGGCTCATGGCACTCGATCCATGGGAAATCGTACCAATTACGAAATGGTCTTCGAATAAACTTGGCCCTAACTCAGGATATAAGCCGAGTATCGGAATGCCACCGGCATTCTCGAATGATCTTGGAAGTGGTGCCCACGTCGCATGGTCTGATACCAACAAGTGCAACGATCAAGCGAACAACAACCGATTTACAATCTGCTATTCCCACGTTCTTACAGGACAAGTCGATGTAGAGTTTGAAGAAGGAGAAACCTTCTATCACGTCATTGAACCGGGTGAACAAACCATATACAATCTATCAATGAATAACTCGACACCAGGTCCGAAGGATTTGGTTGCAGACACATACGGCCTCAACATTACAGGAGTCCCTACGAACTGGACGGCAACCTTGTTCTTTGCCGAAAACCATACTGCAATCTTCCCAGATACTGCAATCTTCTTGGAAGGAGGGGAGTCAATTCGATTCTATCTCAGAGTACGTGCGCCATCGATTTATCAAGCGAATGGAGATGAACTAGCTGAAATACGAGTTGATGCCAAATCATACAAGGACCCCGCAATTCGGTCTGAGATTACCACTCTAACACTCATGGACGTAGTCCATGGAATCGACCTTGACACTTCGCACAGCGTTGCCGATGTAGAACAGGGACAGACCGCTATCTTTTCGATTACGATTACGAATACTGGAAACGTAGCCGATACATTCCTCTTCTGGGATCCTCAAACTCTCGAAGGAAGGCAAGAATGGCTCTTGCCGTTTGCATGGGATGTCAATTTCCCAATGAGCGTACAACTTGATCCACAGCAGACTGTAACAAAGAACCTTGAAATCAATGTTCCAACTTCAGAAGACCCCGGAGCATTCGTTATATTACTCAAGGGATGGTCTGCAGGTGAACCGATTAAGTCGGTTGAGAAAGGAACTTACGATATTCTTGAGTTAGGTGTCTTTGTATCAATTCGTTCTTCAAACAACATTATGATGAACATCAGTGATCAATCCGCTCGAGTTACTCCTGCGCCATATATGCCTACTGCACTGGAACCGAATTGCCATACTTTCGAAATTGATGTAACTAAGAATTTCGATTCAGGCGACCTTGTATTCTCTACACCAGGTACAACAGACAATGAAGATAACTGGACCGTCGACGTCATCTTCCCGACAGGGTTACCTCTCAATCCAGACGGTGTTTCGCGCCCATGGATTATTCTCAACGGTGATGAATCGAGAACCCATGAGGTCAAGGTCAAGATATGTGCACCTGACGATTCAATTGCTGGTCTAGGAAAGGCAGTAACGCTCAAGGCGAATCTGAAGGGATACCCAAAGATTTCTGCCTCAAAGATTCTTCAAGTCGATATCAATCACGTGTACAAACTTGACACAAGTATCGATTTGGGAGAAAATACAGACCTTACAGTTAACCCTGGAGAATCTCTTACACTACCAACAACAGTCATGAATGAAGGAAATGGACCTGATCGATTCGACTACACACTTGCCCGAGTCACTGATTCCGCTGGTGTTGATGTTATTTGGGACATTGACGTTCCACGAAACTCACTCGAAGAACTCGATGTAGGTTCTGAACAAGTGTTTGATGTTCTCATGAACATCCCTCAACAAGTACCTGCAGGAGACTACACTGTTGTGTTCAATACATACTCTGAGCAATCTTACCCAGACGCTTCAGGCCGTATGACAAGACTACGGGATGTTACGACTTTGCAAGTAACAGTCAACGAATTCTATGATATGCAAATTTCAATGGATCCAACCGTTGAGAACGATGTCAAGACCACAGCACCTGGGCGTATTGTTAGATTTGTTGTCAATATTACGAATGCAGGAAACGTCCCAGATGTTCCAACATTGGATAACCACACGTCGACCCGAACTGGATCAGACCTTGTATGGACTGAGACTCCAGGAATGGGGACTCTTGATGGATGGGGCGTGTCCTGGAAGATCATACGACAGGTGGGACTTGACTTGGAAAGTGAGGAAGAATGCGTTGTTACACAATCGACATCAAGTTCGTTCCCAGAAGACAGTTGCGTCTATCTTGAAGACATCAATGAGTGGCGACTTCCTGAGATGACCCCTTACGAAACCTACACCATGGTTGCTATCGTTTCAATCGATCCTGGCGCACAGCTTCTCACTCGAAGTCTTGGCCTCAAGGTTGTTTCAATGATGGGCGGCATGGAAGATGGCGGCGATCACGATGAGAGCGCTGCATGGGATGGAGACAGTCTCGATTCTAATGAGAAAATCATTACGGTCAGCCTCCGTGCTCCTGACCTCGAGGTTAGAACTGCAAAACAAACCGGTGCAGCCTCAGCAGACGTTGGTGACTCGATTCCAATCCGAATTGAAATCGCGAACATCGGAAACGTCCATGCCACAAATATCGAAGTCATTCTTTGTGAATACGATGATGACGACATGAAGAGTGAAATCCGCAAGGACAACAACGTGTGCGATGAAGACAGCATTGTCATGCGCCAAGAGATTGGAGCCATTGACAAGCCAGATGATTCAATGAAAGATGGCCGAGTCGTCGAGTTGTACATGCTTTACCCAGTTACTGCCGGTAGCAAGAACGTCTACGTTGTCGTCGACCCGGGCAACAACATCGTTGAAGCAAGTGAAGGAAACAACGTTCTGCGTATATCGGACGAACTTGGGTCCTCGAATCCGTTCCTCGATGTAGCAGGTGAAGTTGCAGGAAAGGTTGCACTTCCAACCATGATTGTTCTTCTAACATTCGCACTCTTTGGTGTTCTCTTCCTTGTAGGAAAGGGACGCAGAGCGGATGTAAAGGATCGAATGGCGGAACAGTCTTCACTGAAGTCTGTACTCGGCTCAGAAGAATCCGATTGAAGTTTAACCAAGCCACCAGCGTAGGCCTGGGTTGTCGTCAATGGCGACAATTTCACCGGACCTATCAGAGCGTTGCCTCTCAACCAGTTCTCGTACACGAGTCATAACGGCTGAGATATCTCGTTCTGAGAGTTGTAATTCCTTTGCCATTAAACCAAGATCGGGTTGAATCGTTGGAGTTTCAATAAGTGCGTGAACCATCGTTCGTTGTGAGTAGTTTTCAAAATCTGAATCTACTGCAGCAGAAATCCTTCCTCTGATTTGTTGATGAAGTGCAATCAAAGCATCTCTCTGTCGATCTAATGTTTCGAGTTGAGCGTTGAGTTGTTCGAGATGAAGAACTCCTTCAGTAACACTGATCTTTTTGCGTCCACTTACTTGTTCTGCAATCGGAACAACACTAGAGGGTAGTTTAGAACTCAATCGAAGAGGACCCCCAGAGGGTAGTTTCCTTTTCTCTATCTTGAATAGATCCGGGCCTAAGTCAATACGAAGCGAGAATGCTTCCTGAACTCGAAAGATTGTTCTTGGAGGCCCGCCTTTCTCACTTGCAACTTGCATTTTTTCAACGAAACCGCCGTTCTCTAACTCCCTTAAGTTCTTCATGATCGCCTGCTGACTAATTCCAATGAGTTCGGCCAACTGCATAGGGTAATGAGGTTCTCGAACAAGTCGCTCGAGAATTAAGCGGCGGGTCTTATTTTGTAGAAGATTCAATGTCTTATCGAGGTCACCCATACTACTCAACCTGTAGTTACGTAGAGTCCCCCTCATTTGAACTCGTCGAAATAATATAAGTCGAAATCAATCTTCGTCCCATGATTGCCAATCTTGGTTTTCAGCTTTAGGTATCTTACGACTTGGTTTTTCAACTTGAAGCGGAGTTTGTTGAGGAGGGCTACTCATTACAACCGAACTTCCCGGTGAGGTAGGGAATGGATCTGGAACGACTTCTTCATCAGGAGTTGATCCTGCTTCAACATCTCCTCTCATTAGTGCATAAACCTGCTCAGTAGTCAGCATACTTCCTGCAGCAACATGCTGTTGTCCTCCCATCTGGGCTTGTGGATTCGATTTTTTGGGATCCACATATTCTCCAGTTCGAATATCGAAGTCAAGACCATCAACGGTCTCATTTTTCTGCTGATTCAGTTGTGCTTGAATGTTCTCTGGAGTATAATCTGTTAGCGGCATAAGGTTACCATCTGGCCCCATGACAACCATTACGTTCTTCTTTCGATTTTGAGAGAATGCTAAGAGCACTCCTGATAATGGGAGTAGGAGAACTCCGAGGCAACACATCATTGCCCCAGTGAGTAATGGTGTCGAAGAAAGAACCTCATCTTCCATACTGTCAATTGAAGTCAACCAGATTGTTTCATTCTCACATTCACCATCACATTCAACCTGGAGAATGTAATCTCCTTTTGTCGAAACAATCCATGTCCCGAGAGTATCAAACTCCTGGCCATCGCTTGCCATTGCTTGCCAGTCGAGTTTGCACTTGGATTCTGTGATAGGTTCGCCATTATCGTAACCGTCAAGATCGTAAAGAGTAACATTTCCATCGAATCCAGTGCCATATGCGCGATAACAGCCAGTATCATCGATTTCAACGAGCTTCTGGACTTCGCTTTGAGTATTTAGTTCGGAAACGTTGTTGTCTCGCGGGTCGAGAATCTCATCCATAGTATCCATTTGAGACAGAAGTAGCACACTGCCAATAACCAAACTGACCAATGATGCAATCAATATTCGGAAGGGCCATTGGCTCTTCTTCTGCTGCTCCATATCCATGTCGAAGAATCACTCCTCAAAGAAGGCTCGCATTCTTGAATCAGTTCAAACCAAGTTCTGCTAATTTTTCAGGGAGATATGTATCGGTTACGAAATCGAGACCGTATTTTGCCAATGATTGCTGTTCAGCCTTCTTTCCGATTTCAAGCATCATGTTGATTTGTTCTTGCCACCATCCATCTGCAAACCGTGGGTCGGTTAATTCAGCATTCAGTGCTTCAATATCTTTCTTTGAAAGGTCATCACTCGGCAGATCATAAGCAAGAATATCGTCGGCTGTAATCCCAAGATATGTCGAGGAAGGTGTAGCCAGATATTCTGATATGTGTGCAGTCTTAATTGCACCATAAGCGATTGAAGCAAAAATTCTGAAAGACCATGGATCACCGTCAAGGAAGACAACTACAGGCAAATCCCATTCTTCACTCATCCGTTTCATAATTCTTCGAGTTGAACGAGCAGGCTGTCCTTTCAAATGGAGTAAAGCACAATCGAAGTCCTCATCGAATCCATTTTCAACCAATCGGTCAAACATACCACCAGTCTCAATTGCCATAATGAATTTAACATCGTGTTCTAAAAATTCGATTTTCTCTTTCTCGACGTTGTATGGGACGCCATAACCGCTGTCGCCAACATCGTCTCTTGCATTGATACGCATCCATTGCCCTTTTCGATTTCGTTCTCGTAGTGTAATGTTACCAATCATTCTGGACCCATCTTCTTCAGGACGTAGTTTGAAATCTTCACGCAAACATCGTGTTACGATTTCTAAATCTTCGGCGAGATTGTTGCTTTCATTCTGAGATTGGAATTTTCCAAGACCCCATCCTTCCGAAATATAGTACATTTCACGAAGAGTGGATGATTTACCATCATCGATCATGCCTTCAATGAATTCAATAACGTGCAAAGCCCGAAGCAATTGCTTTGCCGAACCGAGACTTGTTGCATCACGAATGGTTTGCTTTTTCCCATATTTGTAAACACCCAATTTTGGATCGAAGCCGATGTTATTCTTTGTTCGTACGGGCAGTGTCATAGTCGGAGGGTCGCCTTTTACAATACGATCATACATTTCACGGACAACACCGTGTAGAGCTACTTTTGTTTCTTCAACAGACTTGCGTACAGCCACCATCAGTAATCACCTCCAAAGAGAGTTGTTTGTTTCGTTTCTCCCGAATCAGCATCTTCATCTTGTGTTTCAGCAGGTATTTCAGATTCAGAAACGACATCTTCCTGAACAGGAAGTGGTTCTCCTTCATCTTCTTCAGCAAATTCACCGTCATCTTCTTCAGGCATCTCTTCATCAAGCAATGCTTGTTCTTGGCGGCGTATTTCATCAAGGAGTTTCTCATCCATCTTCGTTGCACCAATGACTTCTTGAGAGCCCCTGTAGAAGACATCAGTTTCATTCCAATCGCCTTTTTCGATGCCATTTAGGCTGTATGTAATCACAGTCTGAACACCAGGTTGCAGAGTTTCAAGTTTCCATGCCCATACGCCGGTCGCTTCTTTCCTTCCACCGAGTTCATTGCCGATCATTTTACCGCCTTGCTTTTCAGGCCAAGTGACCAAAATGGTGTAAGAACGGGCCCTCGAAGTATAATTATACAGAACGATGTTTACATCCGTTTGCTTTGTTTCTTTATTCCATATCGTAGTTGTTTCAGCAATTACTGCCGACATAATCTTCGTAATCGAAGCAGCAAGATCAGGGACAGGAAGTTGAAGTAGTGACGCAGACTTCTCAGCAATCGCAGGAATAATATCGTTAATGAGTTCGAACTTCTCTCGAGTCTTACCCATCTTCTTCTTCTTTTCGAGATGCTTTCTCAAGCCACGGCCCATTTCCAACATCGCTTTGCGACCTTCTTCCATAACTACTTCATTATCTGAAAGCGCTTCCTTTGCTTCTGAAGTGAATTGAACGTTTGTACTCGCAAGGTGAACGAGGATGGCTGCAGGGCCCTTAGGAACCCCTCTTCCACCTGCTTGGTCAAGACCGTATTGTCGCCAATCAACGCTCTCTATCGCTTTGGTCAACAAACAACCGCCTTGCTGATACATGAGCGGGACTCGATTCGCAAACCGTAGAATCTCAACAGGTTTGTCAGCAGCCATACCTTCTCCAAAGATCAACCCAACCTCAATTTGGAATGGATTTCCTTGGGTAACGCTCGGCGCTCTTGTCATAGTGGTTACGAACTTTGAGTCGATTGTTTTTGAAAGCCCTTTCTTTATCAGTAATTCTTCGATAGGGGAAAGACAAGAGGTTGGAGGGTTCAGAAGTTTGACTGGCTTACCGCGTAGCATTCGCTCTCCTTGAAATGCTTCCAACAATGCTCGAATCTGATCTGCTTTCAGCGATTTTGGCTTCAACTTTTCTTCCAATTCTGCAACTTGACATAACTCCTTAGCAGCTCTTCCAGATACACCTGAAAAGTTTCTCCGTAGGAATGTAGTCATTCGTGACTCGGAGGATTCACCACACAATCGTTGTAGTTGTCCAAGTTCGATTCCATTTGGATGCGGCTTGATGGCTTCCACACGGCCTGGTAATTTCTCAGTTACACGTGGCCAGTGATGCTCTTGCCCATCAGGATCGATGAATAAAATATCAGCATGAGGGTTGACAATACTTGTCATACGAAGATACTGCCAAACGGATTGACGACCCTTCTGATATTTCGCCTTCATCGAGGTTCGGATTTTCAGACCGTGGACCTTTTCTCCCCAATCTACTCGATCTTGATTGGATTTTACAGCTTTATTTTTCCGGGTATCAAGTCCAATATCAACAGCAACTGCAGTTGCCTCCTTGGCGATTTTTGATTCTACGTGCGTGGGGTCTCCAGTTGTCAATTGCGAATACATGACGACACCGGTAATTCCGATACCTTGCTGGCCCCGAGACTGACGAATTGCGTGAAACCGTGAACCGAAGAGGAGTTGCCCAAACACCTTCTCGATGCTCGTACGTGGAATTCCTGGACCATTATCTTCTACATCGAGTTGTAGAATGTCCTTTTTGTTGTCAATTTTTGTAATTTGAACGACGATATCAGGGAGGATTCGAGCCTCCTCACAAGCATCGAGAGCATTGTCGACAGCTTCCTTAACAGCGGTTATGAGTGCTCTTGTGAGGGTATCAAAACCAAGGAAATGTTTGTTCTTTTCAAAGAATTCTGAAATAGCGACTTGCTTCTGATTTGCTGCCATCTTTTCTGCAATGCTCATATTGACACATCCGCCTCAGGTCCTCCTCAGTCAAAGACTTCGGGCCAGCAGGCATTCGCATACTAATGACGAGGCTACTTGATGTTTCGGACAATTTTACACCATTTACGCCCAAATCCATGAATTGTAAAAGCCCTCATTAATCGGGCTATGACGCTGTATCATTCTAATATCGCATCAAATTCATCTTGAGCGTCCTTGTCCTCCAACTTCTCTAAACAAGGTTTCATCCAATATTTCCACCCGAGCCCTGCAAATACGATTGCAGTGGCAACATCCCAGATGTAATGCTGCTTTACGATCATCGTGGAAGCTACCAAGAGGAGCCAAGAGATCAACAATATGGCATGGAGTATCTTTAATCGATTCGAATCTGGAGGGAACCAATATCGTAGCACTAAGACAACTTGCATGCTCTGGACGATGTGAAGCGATGGCCATGAATTCCATGGCGTATCAATGACGTGCATCATGACAAAGAACGGTTCCCAAACAGTCCCTTCAGTATCGACGACAAGATGGCGCAAATCAATTTCAACCGGAAACAAAAGGAAGATTAGGAAAACAATCCAGCAAGAAATTAACATCATTTGATGAAAAATAATATTCTGCCTCCACATGATTTTGTTTTTGCTTCCGAGAAAAGCAGCTGCTGGATAGTAGAGGTATAACGTGAGATAGGGGATGATCATCCAAGCCCAAAAGACAAGGTCAATATCGTATTGAGTAGATGGATCAAATGCAGCCCAATCGCGTAAGGAGGTTAGATGGTTAATTATGGCATAAGGAATTGCAGCAAAGAGAATCATTACACCTACAAGAGCATAGGAAACACGCCGCCCATTCATACTCGAGCGACTCTTCCAGTGAGAGCGCCAAATCTTCCAAGGGCGGGACCCCCATGTCAAGGACATTATTTACGGTCAAATACCTAAGGCTGTAAATTTTCTGTATCGAATGAGATTTACAATACGTCTTCTTTCCAAGAACTAATTTGGCCAGTGAATGCACTCATGGCCACAGTTAGTGGGCTTGCAAGATACAGTTTCCCTGGCCCAGAACGACCTTGGAAATTTCGATTGATTGCAGAAACCGTAACTTGGTCTGGAGTCATTGATACGCCTGGACCGGCGCCAATGCAAGCGCCACATCCCGGATCGATGAGATTGACGCCAACATCGAGGAAAAGCTGATGCCATCCTTTTGAAACTGCAACATCTTTGACCACCCCGGAACCGTATTGGATGTAGAATTCAACACCATCTCGAACCGTTCGTCCAGAGTCCTTAGCAGCTTGACAGACTTGAGCATAGTAGGCGATATCATCTATTTTTCCTGCAGTACAAGAGCCACCGTAAGCAATATCAATCGACACATCGCCAATTTCATTGACGTATGCTCCGTTCGTTGGATCGCTTGGAATTCCCTCGTCTGGGTTTCCTGGGTGCGCAACCATTGGACGAATGGAAGAGAGGTCGATGTGATGCACTCCACCATGATACACAGCCCCTTCATCAGGAGCGACTGCTCGCTGTCTCTGTTGAATCATATTGAGATGAGGCATTCGCATTTCCATCCAATTGAACAGAACTTCATCCGCTTCACAAATCCCAGTTCTCGCTGAGCATTCAGTCGCCATATTACACAATGTTGCTCGCTCATCTGCTGAAAGAGAGTTCAGACCAGGTCCTCCAAATTCCATTGAGCGGTTCAATGTCAGTTCTTTTCGAGCGTGGTCGGCGAGGATAAAGAGGATAACATCCTTTGCTGTACAACCTTCGTTCAACGATCCTGTAAATTCGAAGCGGATTGATTCTGGAACTTTAACAAACGTAAAACCTGCAGATACGAGATTTGCATATTCAGTAGCTCCGACGCCCCAAGTCAGTGCATTTGATGCGCCGCCCATGCAGGTGTGTGAATCTGTAGCTTGGATGAAATCCGAGACTTCGATGAATTCTTCGCGGGCAACCTGATGGCAAATTCCAGGTGATACGCCATCGACAGCAGAATAATCTCGAACCCCAGTATGTTTTTGGAATTCGTTTTGTAGTCTTCTCAGAGTTTCGACCTTGTCCATAAATGGAACAAATTTTGGATTGTGATGTGCATACAGAAGGTGATCTTCAAAGACACCGAATTTCTTCGGATTCATGAGTTGGTACTCGTCGCCGTATGTTTCTTGGAGAAATGTATGGACTTGGGCGGTGGTGAATTCATGAGAATAGCCGCCTTGAACTTGAGCGATAACAGGGTCCTGGGGTTGGACGCATGCGCCTTCCGGTTGGCCAACAAGATTTCGAGCAATGATTTTTTCTGCCATTGTCATAGGTCGCTGTTCACTTGATAATTCTGGCAGAGAGAGCCTACCATCTTTCAACTGCTTCGAGAATTCAAACAATCCTCCAGATTCAAGGATAAGTGCAGTTACTTCATCGTACTGTTGTGTGAATTCCTCCAATTGAAGCGTCTCCCCATTTTGTAATCTCTTGAGCATCTCATGGTCGCCCATTAATTGTCCAAGGTTGATGTTGTTTCGTTCATGAATCGGTGCAAAGGAGGCAGCAATTACAATTCGAATACCTGCCCAGCGTTCGCACTGAGCAGCAGTTTCTCGACTTGAACCAGTCCCCTTTCGTTGTCCTGAAACGATGACTTCGAATCCGCCATCAATCAATGCATCTTCGTTGAATACGCGAATGCCATTTTGCATGAGACCCGCATATGCATTTTTTGCAATCATTGCAGGATCGTGATCAAAACATACCCAAGCGGGCGTCATCACATCTGTGTTGATATCGTCAAGAAGATCTCCGATATCCAAATCTTCCATTCGAAGATTTAACCCCTCATACAATTGTTTTCGGATAAGATCGAGGTCCTTGGTAAGGAATAGAATTCTCTTTCCGGCTGTTAGAGAAACTTCACTTGCCATCCCTGCCATGTCATCCCCAAATCTTCTCAGAAGGCTTTGGTGTTTAACCAATTCGTTGCATAAGCCTCTAAAACGAAAAAGTGTCAGAGGGGAAGGTTTAAAAAAGGCATGCCAATCGTTAAAATAACTGTTTCTAAATCTACATATGAGGTGGATACTAATGGATGATCAGCAAGTTGAAGATATTGTAAAGTGCCCAGAATGCGGCAGCAGAAGCCTAACGCGAGACGAAACCCGTGGGGAAGTAACCTGTGATGACTGTGGTCTTGTACTCGAAGACAACGTTATCGATCAAGGTGCAGAATGGCGTGTTTTCTCTCCAGAACAAGGAGACCAAAGAGCACGTACTGGTGCGCCAATGACTGTTATGCTCCACGACAAAGGTCTGTCTACAGACATTGACTGGCAAAACAAAGATTACTCTGGAAAGACCATCAACTCCCGTTACCGTTCTCAATTCTATCGAATGCGTAAGTGGCAGAAGCGAAGCCGTGTAAGTAACGCAACTGAGCGTAACCTTGCAATGGCTCTTGCTGAGCTTGACCGAATGGCAAGCCGTCTCGAACTTCCTAAGACTGTTCGTGAAGCAGCAGCCGTCAATTACAAGAAAGCAGTCGATAAGAGACTTATTCGTGGAAGATCAATCGAAGGAGTCGCTGCAGCATCTCTCTATGCTGCGTGCAGGCAATGTGGTGTTCCAAGAACACTCGACGAAATCGGACAAGCATCTCGAACAGGCCGTAAAGAAATTGGCCGAACATACCGTTTCATGGTACGTGAACTCAAGATGAAAATCATGCCAACTGGTCCTGAAGATTACATCTCAAGGTTCTGCTCTGGACTCGGTCTTGATTCCGAAGTTGAAGCTAAGGCGTACGAATTGATCAAGGCAGCTCAAGAAAAGGAATTAACAAGCGGCCGTGGACCAACAGGTATCGCTGCATCGATTATTTACATCGCTTCCGTTCTATGTGGAAAGCGTAGAACTCAACGTGAAGTGGCTGAAGTTGCTGGTGTTACTGAGGTTACGATTCGAAACCGATACAAGGAATTGATTCAGAATCTGAACATCGAACTTGACATCTGATCAGAAGAGGTTTCTCGATGAGTAAGAGTCGGGATATCATTGCGGAAGCCACGTTTGAAGTGGTTGCTACGCAAATGGTTGAAGCACTGGAACGTGGGACGCTGAATTGGCCACTTCCTAATCCGCCAATAACAGATCCTGATTTCCCTGTTCGAATGCCTGAGCGAGATCAAGATCTCATCTCTCAAGGTTTGTCAATGCTCCATGCAGATGTAGGAATGTTTGATCGCCATCTTGTAACAATCGTAGATTTGATTGTTCCACATCGAATGAATTTGAGCGATGATCCATTTGAAATTCATCAAAAGTGGCTTGCTCGCCGAACCAACGATGTTTCTCAACGAATGCTGTTCTGTATCGCAACTGATTGGCTTGCACAAGCCTTTGACACATCTGCTCCGAATACTGACCGATGGTGGCTTGCAATTGCTCTTATCAATGGATTAGCAACTGTTCCTTATGGACAACCAATTCATCAAGGCTATCACCTCATCGAATCGGTAGCACTTGCTGAACGGCCTGGAACTTGGCATACTCAACCCGAGGATGGTCCACAGAACTTAGGCTGGAATCCTCATGCAGTTGTACCAAGAACAACCTCTGTTATTGCCCACGATGCTGGCGTTGATGCTGCACGTTGGCTTCTTGATCAACTTGAGAACGACGTTCTTGAACGCCGGCTCCTTCTGATGGAATGGGTGCGATTACTCTTGGAAAGACCAGCATTAATCGAACCTCTCGGCTTGTTTGAACTTCTTGAGAGAAGAGCAAATGATGAGCATGAAGAAGTTGCTTCAAAGGTTGTGATGTGCCTCGCAAAACTGGTCGAAAACGACCAAGAGCGTGGGCTAGCAATCGCTAAAGCACTCCACGCGAGGAAAGAATTACTCCTTCGACGTTCAATGGCAGATGTTCTCACTCGCTTGTTTAGACGCGTCGGTTGGGATGCAGTCCCGTTCCTCGATTCCATGCTTCAAGATGAAGATGAAAGCGTTCTTGCAGCAGCATCAGCAACAGTTGGAGATTTGAAATTCCTCGATGAAAACGTTTGGGCTGATCGTCTACAAGAACTCCATGGACACAATTCTTCTATTGTCCGAAGAAACATCGTCATCAGTTTACGAGACTATGTACAACAATTCCCTGAAGATGAACGGAAACTCATTCCATCTCTTTGGAATGATGGTGACGAAGTTGTCCAAATCCGTCTTCGAGAATTGTTGATGCGAATGGATGAGATTGACCCAGTGCGATTATCTAAGCATATTCCACTCCTCAGGGAAGATCGACTACAAGCACTTTGGGATTCTATGGATGCTCGTCGTGATGAGCGCAGTGCTTTGTGGAGAAAGTGGCTTGCTGGTGAAAGTGAAGTGCCTGAACCAATCGAAATACTCTCTGAAACACATGTTAGTTCAGGCGAAGAACCAACAGAGTTACCCAACCTCGATGATGCTCTGGATATGCTCGATGATACCCTAGGATATCTCGATTAGTGTTTTCACAATACTGCGACACCCTCATATGTCCAACACCATACAGATAGTCATGAACCTGAAAATCTGGTTTGTGTCCTTCCTCTTGGTTGTGACGCTACCGGTTGGGACGGCATCCGAACAAACGGATTCCACATTGGAAGCCAGAGACATCAATGTTCAATATCTACCAGATATGGAAATTTCAAACATTACTTGGAGAAACATTCAATCAACAGATGGACAATTAATCGATGAATTGAAAATGGCTACGTATGAAGTTCATCGTTCTACAACGATGTTTCAGCCAGGGTTTGATCGTGAAACTACACTGATTGCTTCTGATATCTCTGCATGCTATGCGACTGATTTGAATGAAGAATGCTCTGGAAAAGAGCACATCTTGGAATATTACCCTCCTCCTGGAAGTGTTAACGTACGGTTCATCCACTACGCCATTGTGACCATTCTTCGTGACGGTACTGTCACAGATCCAGTTAACTTAGGAGTATCACAAACGCCTCACGGCCATGTAGAGGATACAGCGCCTATCCAATCTCCTCAAGATTTTACAGCAACATACAATGCTTCCAATAAATCAACACACCTCTCCTGGCGTCCAGCATGTACAGGTTCAAATTACGATTATATTCTCTATGAACATAACGAACCAGCAACAAGATCAACATGGGATGAAATAGAGAAGGTAATCACAACCTATGAAATCCCTCAAAACGTTTCTGAATATACATTGGATTGGACCTATCAATCGTATTATCAATCGATTGAAAGAGAGGTGTATTACACCCTAACATGCCTTTACCCTCCATACTGTGACGAAGAAGCATGCTATCCCGCTTCAGAGGATGTACGGTTTTACACCGATAACACACTTGCTGAACCTCTCATTGAAGATACTCGCGTTCCGAGATATTCAGGACATCTTCTCGCCGAATACGATAGAGAAGACTCTACAACGTCCTTACAATGGACAAAGGTGGTCGAGAAAGATATTTCATCAATCCTCCTCTATCATTCTACGGATCCAATTGTATCTGTTGTACAGGAAAATGTAACTGTTCTAGCTGAATTACCTGCTGATTCAGTTGAATACATACACCAATTAACGCCTGACTGGATGGCAACGTCGTATTACGCTCTTGGTTTGGTCGATAATTCAGGCAATGTGCAAACCAACAATTTCGACGTATTAGGAAAGGTGGGTCCAGTATTAGAGCGAATGCTTCCAATATCGATCACATCGCTGGACGTTGAAATCGAAAACTCTACGACACTCTTCTTTTCGTGGGACATTGACTCAAGTTTCAGTCAAGGCGATGCGATTTTATGGAAATCAGAAGTCACAACACCCGACCTTTCAGTAGAATGGACCGAGGTTTCCAGGCTTAACCCTATGGAAGGTGAGTTCTATTATTCAGTAAACCAACTTGAACGTTCGTGGTATGCCCTAACGTTGGAGGGGACATGGGGCTCTTCCACCAACACTCACACCGATGACAGAATTGAAGCAAATACCAATGCAATCTATCTTCTTCCACAATGGCAATCCGAAGATGAAACAGATGAATTAAATTCCAGTTCAGATGAGAAAATAGATTTACCTTCATTTGAAATCACCCTACTAGATACCAATCAAACAATAAAAAATGGAGACTGGATAACGCTCTTCGCGGAAACAAATTCAACACATGAGTTTTCATTCTCTTCAGCTCAAAATGACTCTACATACCGGTGGTCAAACGCGCTTAATGACAACCCGTTCTGGTTTGGCGCAGCCTCTTCAAGCGGTATTTGGACCATCACTGTTGAGAATCCAATTAAATTAATTCATATTGAATCCACAAATGCCAATGGCGAGATTGATATTATTCGAGTCGGTATTGATTGGAATTACCTAGAATCGTCTCATCCTGCTGAAGAGGAAGAACCAACCACGGAAGTGGAGAAGCAATCCTCATCGGAAGAACAAGCCATATCACCTTCTCTCCTGATTGTCATCTCTCTTATGGTAGCCTACATTGTAGTTCTCATCGTTCGAAGCAAACCAGAAAAACAACTTTTCCTAGAAGAAGAGTAATCATTCCTCTTCGCTTAAGGGTCCTTGAGTGATGAGATATGCATATATTCCTGTAAAGATCGTAAGCAAGCCGATCAATGCTAGAATGAGTGGTGCTGGAACTGGTAAAGAATCGCCAGCTGAAGTGTTTCCAAACAACCAAGAAGAAAAGAGGAAACAAATGCCTGCCAAGAGGACAAGTTTCCAAGATGCTTCCGGATTGTTCCATTTTGCAATCGCAGGAACAACACCTATCTCTCCAAACGTTTGTTCATACCAGAAAAGGTAGATTAGAATGAGTCCAAAAAGCCCACTCATCCCCCTCGAAAATGAAGCATCAAGCCAAGGGCCCGCGGGTAGAAAGTCGAAGAACGAGAACGAAAGGAGTAAACAACCAGCCGCTAAAAGCAGATGCTTCCGTTCCACTGCCATAGACCATCGACGAAGAACACGCTTGATATCCTGTCGCTTTCAAGCCTGTACATGGGCAGAGTTCTGGATGCTGTCATCGTGGCCGCAGGAATGGGTACGCGAATGTTGCCAGTCAGCGGCTATGTAGCAAAAGAAATGCTCCCGCTTGTCGATGTTCCAGTTATGCACCATCTCATACTCGAGGCACGTGCAGCAGGTTGTAATCGAATCCATATCATTACTTCACCAGCAAAAGATTTCTCTTCTCTTCTTGAAAATAGTAATACGAAGTTCCCTTCATTTTCAAACGATGAATCCTTGCTTAACCCAATAGGCGATGCAGAATATTTTGTTCATTATCAACACGAACAATTAGGGCTTGCCCATGCAATCTCTATGGCTTCATCATCCATCTCTGGACCGTTTCTTGTTCTTCTTGGGGATAACATTCTCACATCTAATCATGCTGCACTTTCGTCCTTTGAACCATCCACAGTTTCCAAAGAATTGGTTTCGATGCATCAAGAAACAGGAAGTGCATGCGGCTCTGTTTACGACGTTGGATATGATGCAGTACATCAGTATGGGATTGTTTCACTCGAAGGTGATCAAGTCCAATCAATTGTTGAAAAACCGAACAAAGAAGATGCACCTTCTACTCTTGCCTTTTGTGGTCGTTATATCTTTACAGAGGATTTCCCAATGTTGCTTGATCAATATTCAACTGAGGAACACGGGGAACTTCAATCAATTGCAATTCTAGAACATTGGATGAATGAAGGGAACCTTCACGCTCATGTCTTAGATTCAACAGTTTCTTGGTATGATTCTGGAATGCCATTTGTATGGCTAACGTCTCAAATTGACCACGCATTACGTCGTCCAGAGTATGGTGATCAACTGACTGCATGGTTGAGGCAACGCCTCAATCAATCCTGACCGGGTTTCCAGAATGTAAGTGGCTCAGGGCGTTCACGTCGCATTGCTCGTTTTGCTAGATGGTCGGCTCGCTCATTCCAACGATGTCCACGGTGGGCTCGAACATGATCCCAGGATAAATCCCTCATTGATGCAACTTCGTTCCATAATGTTTGGACTCGTGCTGCAAGTTCCCGATTTGCCTTTGCTTTCCAGGACCCAGATGCGATGTTTCCAGCGTATTGGCTATCTGCACGAATACGAACAGGGTCGTCATGTTCTTCTGTAAGAAGCCAACGAAGAGCCGCAAAAAAACCTGAAAGTTCAGCGGTATTATTTGATCCAACTTCAGCTCCAATGAATTCAGGTTCTGATGGTGAAGTGACCACAGGGCCATTTTTTTCTGTTACGAGGTCTCCACTACCACGGCCTAGTCCAGAATCACCCACGATTACGACGAAGCCCCAACCTGCAGGTGTTTCGGCATCGACATTTTGGTTTCCGTCACACGACCCATCGACATACAATGTAAGTCGAGTGGGTTCTGGCAATGTATTCACTCGCCAATCATACTGCGGTAATCATCAGCAGACATGAGTCCAGATACAGCATCTGGGTTTGACAAGCGCATCTGAACAATCCAACCATCTCCATATGGGCTGGTATTCATGAGTTCTGGAGCATCTTCCAGTTCAACGTTTACTGCAGTAAGTTCTCCTGCAAGTGGTGCAAAGATAGGAGATGCTGATTTTACGGATTCAACAATAGCGAATTCACCCATGTCATCGACAACATCTCCTTCTTCTGGAAGTTCGATGTATACGATGTCGGTCAAAGCATCTTGTGCGTGATCAGTAATTCCAATCGTAGCAATGTCTCCATCCATTCGAATCCATTCGTGTTCTTTTGTGTAATATAAGTCAGCAGGAATTTCACTCATAGTCTTACCATTCTACGCCAAGCAGAGGTAGGGTATGAATCAACCGCTTTTACCTATTCAGATTCACTTAATTCGTTTGTGAGAACATTATGTTCCAATGATGCCCAAGCATCTCCAACGTTTGCTTCTCGCTTTGTCTCACTGACATCGTCATGAACTCTGTCCGTCATCTCCTCATCTGATTCATCTGGAAATCGAGAAGAGAAACTTCCGCTAGTAAAGCTAAGACCGACCATAGCTAATCCAAAGATGAGAAAGAGCCACCCTCCATCCAATGAGGTGAGAGTGAATCGGTCGTTTGAAAGTCCGATTGCAAATACGAATACCAGGCACAATCCAGTTCCTAAGAGAAGTTTCTTGGCACGTTCTGCTGGCGTCATGGTGGTAACCAAGAGCGTTGTCTGTATGAATCCAGCGCAATCAGTAGGTCTCACGCATCAACTTGTGAATCTTGTAAGGTAGAAGAGCTCTGTTGACCGGAGTTACTTCGAGAATACGTCCATCGTCACGACGTCGGATGTCCTGTAACAATGGGTGGCGGCTTTTCTTGTGAAGGGTAAGAAGCGTAGGCTTGTCAACTTCAAGAGCACTTCGTACAGCATTAACGAAGGCTTCTGACTCAACAGCAAATTTTCCAATTTCATCAATAACGATCACTTCACAATGTTCGATTGCGAATTCGATAGCAGGTACTGCCACTTTTTCGAGGCCTTCAGTATCAAGTCCGTATCCGAGAACACGCAATCTTGAATCGATTTCCTTGTGAGCAATGGTTGCGGTTTCACCTGTTACGATATTGCGAACACTGTAGCCTAAGCGTTCACTTCCATCGAGGATTGGTTCGGTACAAATACCGCCAATAACCTCAGTTTCAACTCCAGAATTTCTTGCAGCGAGTTCACGTGTTCGCTCTTCTTTGAGCATGGACAATACTTTTTCCATAACTGCGGATTTACCACTTCTTGGTAAACCAGTAATGCCAATCTTAGGATGAATGCCCATACGTGACTCTCCTATGATTGCTTACAGCATTCTTTTGTGGCGGGGTTCGTGATATAAAACATCGTATTGGTTGAATTCCAATTCGTCTGTTTACTTGAGGCTCTGAATACACCATTCATCAGTCCATCATGATTCCAGACACTTCTTTGACAGCGTCTAATTGTAGAGGAAGCATCTCTAATTCGTAATTGTTTACGTTATTGTTTGCAGACCATGCCTTTGCCCAATCATCAAGATCTCGTTGATTGAGTTGCTGACACATCCACTCGAGAGCATTTTCGAGATTTCCTTTTGTTGCAGTAAGACGGTTGAGAATGGCTTGATTCATCTCGATGTGGTTTACGCTATTTCCAAGGATACATCCCTTTGGAATAACAGCCCAGCGCAATCTTCGTTCTTGATGAGCATTAACGATGGCTTGACATGCAAGACGTGGCCCATAGGATTGAATTTCGGTGACTCCTGACCACATAGCAAGTTGGCGCTCATTAGCACGAGAAGGGATGTCCTTACGGAATGCTGGATGGCGGATGTAAACCGATCCATCTTCATCTTCTGTGAAGTGAACTCCACGAATGAATGGGCGTGAAGCTCTTGCCTTGTCCCAACTTGAGATGTTGCTTGAATGAGCTGTTTGATCAATTTCACCAACACGTACCTTGACCGTTTGTTCTTGAGTCGCAAGCCAGTGATCACGATCACCAAGACGTGGCAATTCAGACATGTTGTCGAGAATACTGAGGATGTGCTTGCGTTCAATTTGGTCGCGTGGGAGTCTTGGGACAGCCCATGTATTGCGAGCCCATTGGACCCATCGAGTCCTTGGAAGGCTAAATGACGGAACGCGTGAAGATAAACCAACACCATCTCTTCGTAGATCGGAACGAGTTACAGGCCCGATCACATTGAGTGTTTCAGTACCATGAGGAGTTGAAGAGATGCCCAATATAGCAACGCCTTGCGTCATACCAGGGAAGAGGAGGTTTGCTTCTTCAATTGCCCATACTTCCCTCCACGAATGCTTCTCAACCAATAATTTTCTCAGTGGGTGAGATGATTGTTCACGAAGCAAACTATCTGGGGCAACAACTCGCATTTGACCGGTTTCGCTGAGGATTTGCATTCCGCGTTCGATGAAGAGCCTGTAGAGGTTGACATTTCCCCTCATTGTTGAGAATCGTGGGCCATCATCGTTCTTCAGATTCCTTAGTGTTTCACTAAGATCCTTTCTGCGTTGAGAACCGTCTTCCATACCTCTAAAACGATCTTTAATTCTCAACCAAGGAGGATTTGCAATAATCAGGCGAGGGGATTGAGTCCATGGCCAATCATGTTGGAGGGCATCGGAACAAACGACGTTTTCTTCAAGGATTTTCTCAACATCTTTTCGGGCAACCTTTCCTTCTTGTTCTCCACTCATGGATACGAGGTCTAATCGAATCGATTCGAGCAGAAGGCGTTTCTTGGTTGATTCAACGACGAGCGAATCAACATCGATTAATTGGAATCCACGGAACAAACGTAGTGTGTCTTCCTTCTTCAATTCAGCATCTTGTCCTTCGAACAATTCACTGTGCTTTCGAAGCATACGTGCGTGGAAAATACCGCCGCCACAAGACATGTCTGAGAATGGTAGAGGTATTCCACTGCTGGTTCTTTCGCCTCGTTCAACCGCTTCAAGCGCATCACTGTCGAGCGTAACTTCTTCTTCAGCAGGAGGGAAATTGAGTTTCTTAATGTGCTTCTGGAATCCAGGAGGTAAGTCTGCAAGATGCATGTTTGTTGTTTGTTTCTTGACCTTTGGCTGAATTGTTGTTTCAAGCATTTCTGATGTAATAACAGAATCTGCGAGACGAGGAGGTGTTGGGTGCGCTCCACGAGGAGAGCGACCATCAGATTCAGCATCGTGACGGGCAAGAAGATGGTCGAGGACATGTCCAGGGTCAGTCAAGAGATTTGCAGGAAGGGTTGGCCAGTCTTTAGGTAACAAAGCAGCAATTGGTTGGTGGGTTTTGAGGGATTCTTCCCACGCAGCCAGCCAAATATTGATTTGCTCTGCTCGGTCATTTAGACATCGATCTAATCTTGCATACCATCCGCTGACACCGTTTTGCATAGTCCGCCCCATTCAGTGGGTATTCAATCATGGTTTGAATGTGCCTGTCAAAATCATGAAACCTTTCATTCTAGCGTGTTTTGTTCAGAAGCCGATAAATTCAGAACACTGCTTGCAGTTTCGTGCCATTCCCATCCCTTTGAAACCCAGTCGAAAATTTGTTTCAATTCATCATTTGAAATCTCTGCGTTTTTAGCAATCTGCTTGAGAATTCTCACTTCCCGCTTATCATAATCGCCGTCAGCAGCAGCCAGTAGAGCGCCATCTCTCAAGACAAAACGTAAGGTTTGAACCTCGGCGTTTTTGAGTAAATTCGAAAGGCGATGCGGATCGTGAAGTCCCTTGCGAATGGAAGTTCGTGCTTCAGGATGCACCATTGCTCGCCCCATTAGTCCTTCAAGAACTTGTATTTCTTCGCGGACAAGTTCACCATCAGCAGCAGCGATAAGGACAAGCAAATCAGCATAACGTGAGCGTTCACTCGCCTCTAGATTAGCGACATCGTCGCAAAACATACCGATCAACCTTGTTGAAGTTTATTGAGTAATTCAATGCCTTCTTCCATCCATCCATATCCTTTTTTGGCCCATTCAATGAGCTCACTAACTGCGTTTTCAGCAAGTCCAAGGTGTTCTGCGATTTCTTGAAGAACGTCAAATTCGTCACCGTCAATAGACCCATCTGCTGTTGCCATAAGCAAAGCATCCCGCAAAGCGAGGCGGCCTGATTCTGGGCCAAGACCTTCAAGGATTTCTTCCAGAGGGGGAGGATTCTTCAATGCTCTTCGAAGTTGGTCTCGTTGATTAGGAGAAAGAAGAGCACTGCCTATTCTTTGTTCAAACATTGCTAATTCATCCACGGTAATTTCATCGTCGACGCGCGCCATATATGCGAGTAGTCGAGCATAAGCAAATCGTTCATCTCGAGGCAAACTATGCAGTGTGTCAGGTAGCATATGGCATAGACTCGCGCTTCTCCATCAAGAACCTCTCGCTTCCCAGATAGGAAAAATGGCGAAGTTTTGACTGCCTTCAGGACGCCAGAGCATGGTTGAAAGGTATTGACTCAGTGGGACAACCATGCACCCGTCAATAAACGTACTTGGAACAAAATTGCAAACGTGTTCAAATGACCCCAAAACAGGTTGGTATCGCGATGGTTGTTGTAATACAGATGAAAATGATCGAGGCGCTCACACCGTATGCTGTGTTGTTACTGATGCCTTTCTTGAATATGCTCGTCAACAAGGCAACGACCTCATCACTCCCGCTCCACAATTCTCATTTCCAGGCTTGAAACCAGGAGATTCATGGTGTGTCTGCGCTCGAACTTGGCTGGCTGCGGTCAATGATGGCAAAGGGTGCCCAGTAGATCTTGAAGCAACTCATGAAGAGGCACTCAGCATCATCTCGCTTGAAGTCTTAGAGGCTCATGCGGTTTGATTTTCTTCGGTTTTATATTGGAATACGAAACGTCGCATTATGGCCCATATGACGACTCCCCAGGCCAAGAGATTTGCAACACCAAGCCACCTCAGCGTTTCCTCCGGCTGAGAAGCGAATAATCCAATGGTGTATGTTGAGCCAACTAAACTGAAGATATAGGCTCCGAATGATGCTCCAATTGTCCATTGAATTGATTTCCTTTTATCGAATGTAAACCATCGATGTACAAAATGAGCCATGAGTCCCGTCGCCCCCCATGCGAGCCCCCATGCGATTCGAATTCCCGTTGAATCATCGCTTAGAAACAAGCGAAGGAATTCCCAAAGAAGAAAAAATACGCCGCTATTGAAGCCACCAGCAAGCCCAAATCTCAGAAGAGAACCTCTCGGTACAAGTCGATTGAATGTAGACTCAGTATCCATCTCAATCATCGTTGGTGGTGACATCACTTGGCTTTCCAGTCAAGGTTTGTCGGAGTCGTGCGTTGTCTTTTTGCATAGCATCCATCCACTCGTATTTACAACCAAGTTCATCAGCTAATACGCCGAGTGCAAGAGAATCCTTTGGGAGACATTTCCCGCCAAAACCTCTGTTCAATCCAAAGATGGGATCGAGATGAGAAGGACCGATTGGTTGTGCTTGTTCCGATGTAATGATGTCTCGAATGGTGTACCAATCTTCTCCAAGACCTTCACAAATATCGTAGAGTTGATTCGCAAATGTGACCTTCATTGCATAGAATGTATTCTTGGTGTATTTCACAAGTTCAGCCTGCGTCGGAGTGACTTGGAATGTCTGATCTCGACGAAGAACACCAGCTTGCCTGTGCTGTTCGAAAACTCGTTCAGCAACGTCTGAATGATGTGTCCCACAAACGAGAATATCTTGATTTGCAAAATCTTCAAGACGGCGACGTTCAACTAGGAATTCTGGCGAATATGCAATCTTTAGATTTGGATATTCATCATGATAACGCTGAGTAGTTCCAGGGACAACAGTGCTTTTGATAACAGCAGTAAAACCATCAGGAAGAGCATCAAGTGTTGCTTCAACAATACGTGTGTCACAAGCCCCAGTATCTGGATGAGGGGGCGTAGGGACGGCGATATATGCAAAATCTACGTTATCGGTTACAATGGAGAGTTCAGTTCCACGGGCAGGGTCGTGTATGAACAATTCATGTGCATCTGAGAAACAATGTTCGATTGCCCCTCCAACCATTCCAGCGCCAATAATCCCGATCTTCATCTGTTTCACTGTTCCCTGTATGGATTTGGATTTAATTTCCCATCCTTTGCCATGATGCTTGCTTCTAGAAGTGTTTCTGGCGTTCCACAATCAACCCACGTATCCTTCCCAACTGAGACAAGACGCGCATTCTTTTCGGTAATATATGCGCGATTGATGTCCGAGATCGAGAAATCTGTGCCTCTTTCGGCGACTGCGGAATCGAATTTCTCCCAAAAGGTCTCATCGTACAGGTAAATCCCGCCGATGGCAAGATTAGAGGGGGGAGTCTCTGGCTTCTCAACGACGTCGAGAAGAGTGCCATCGTCATCGAGAACCGCCACTCCAAATGCGTGTGGATTTTCTTCTTCTCTTGCAAGAAGAATACACCCGGGAGGCTCATTTTGATCCATAAAGTCTGCAATTAAATCATCAAATTCTACAGTCGTAATGTTGTCTGAAAAATAAACGAGAAGTCTACAATTCTCATTGTATGGTCTTGCTAGAGAAAGCGCTTCAGCAACTCCCAGCGGATTTTCTTCGAGGACATAGTGGATTTGTTCACCTTCGAGGCTCTGTCCTACATGTTTGGCAATCTGGCCAATATGTTCGTTAGAGATAATCGTGATCTTTGAAATTCCGCCGCGTCGAATTGTTCCAAGTGCATAATCGATGACTGGGCGGTCATACAATGGCAAAAGTGTTTTTTGCGTATATCTTGTAAATGGATACAAGCGCGACCCCTTACCTCCGGCAACGAGAATTGCTTGCGTCTCCATGCTTCACGGGAATGCCGCCTGATTGAAGTTCTTTGCGCTATTTTAATAGAAAATTTTGCATAAAGGGGCGAAGAAAATTTTCTCAAATCACTCACTTACGGAGTGCTCGTAACTTTGCAAGCATTGAATTTCGATGCTCATCGACTTCTTCTGCAGGCTTTTCTTGGTTACTTCGCCGATCAAACAACGTTTGCTCCCACACCATGATTTGTCCACCCTCGGTTGCGATTCCAACTCTCCTTTCGTTAACGGAGATGGCATGAACACGCTCCCCATCCATACTTGCGATTTCATCTCCGGTGGATGAATTTCGTACGCAGACGCTTCCAACTGCTCCATTCCAGCGAGCAATCCAAGCCGTCGCATCACCATCGTGATTGAATCCGTGTTCAAGTCCGACAACAGCATCTCCTGTCTTCGACCATACAAGTTCATCCGAACTCAACAAATCTACTCGGCCCGAATCATCAGCTGCTAGGAGGCTCTTTCCACGGCTTGAAAGAACAGCAATCGATTCTTTCATTTCATGAAGAACGTTTTCATCCATGTTAACAACAGAGCCATCTGCACGTCCAAAGAGAAGAGGCTTTTTTGATGAACAAATCGTAGGTGTGCTCCACCCTTCTTTTTGCTCGATGACATCCCCCTTTCCGTCCAGTTTAATCCATCCACTCTTTGGTCGTCCGAGTCCTGCGATAACGTTTAATTCCGATAATTGGAGTGTCCATGGCCGTTCATCCATTCGGTGCGTTTCGAGAACTTCTCCCTCAAAAGAAACAGACCATATTGCAGATTCAAGGAAATCATTGTGCTCGATATCATAGACAGAAGAAGATGCAATGACGCATTTTTTGGTAACAACGACAGCATCTGCAGAGCCTTCAAGTTGAATTTGCCAATCGATGTTTCCGGTCGTCAAATCAATCTTGAGAAGATGAAGGCCAGACGTTGCGTAGAGTTTGTCTGCTTCAATGGTTAGGCAAGAGATGCGATTTGGAGTTTCGATTCCCCAGATTGTATCGCCTTCAGCAGACCAATATTTGATCGCCCCATCCCATCCTCCTGCAATGACTGAATCATCTTCGAGAAGTAGAACATCACTTGCAGCCTGTTCTAGGTCTCGAACCATCCATGTGGATTGGGTCAGGTCCATGTTGTCCGATGCATTTTCCCTCATAAGGAAGATTGCAGATTTGCTTCAACATGACCATCTTGCAAGACCTTTTTCCGTTTCGGGATGGCGAATGTGAGGAGGAAAGCAGTCAATCCTAGAATACAGGCTGCGTAGTAGTGCCCCATGCCAAAGAAAGCAAACATTGTACTCATTCGAAGAAGAGCCACAGACCCAGTTTTAAGTGCCCAGATGACGAAACCAACAGAGATGATTGAAACACCCATGAAGGCAAAACCGATCATGATGTAAATTCCAGCTGCACTTGGATCCATACGTGGATTCTCCATTTGCTCACCTGTACGATCAATCTCTCTGATGCTACAGGTTTCTTGTCCAAAGCGGCAAGGTTGTGCTGCATATTCTTCTTGCGATGGGACATAAAAATCGAGATTAGTAAATCCATATGGTTCGATGAATGCAGGAGGGGATAAGAGAATCCGTTCTTGAAGAAGATCGGAGTAGTTGTCTCGTTCAATAACGATATTGATTCGTGCAAGTCCAGGTTTTATTTCTTCAAAAGAAAAAGAACCATTTGCATCGGTGTACATTTCTGAAGAATTGAAAAAGCCAGGAGTTTCTTCCCATTCAAGATGAACTAAAGCCCCTTCAATCGGCTCTCCAACATCATCGTAAACGACTCCATCAAACATTGCAGAATTCGGAGGGGCTGTTTTTGACAACTGATATACGAATTCATCGGGTTGTACAATGCCAGATTCTGGTGAGGCATAATCGAGTCCATTTAGAAATCCAGAGGCAGCAATGAAGATGACAAAAACTGCAATCGATTTTGTGATTGGATGCAACGATGTATCCGGTATGGTGAACGTTGCTCCAGAGGAGGCAAACATGACGGACGAGTCAGTCTCAGGAAGGCCTTCTATGCCCTCCCAAACCTCTTCATTTTCCTCGCCCATAAAGACTGCACGCCCTTGGGCTACTTGAGTTCGATGCGTTCGCCATAGGTTGCTTGGAGAATGGCAAGTGTTTCATCAGAAGCACTGATTCGTACTTCAATTACGTTGTTTTCACGCTGATGATCATGGACATAAACAGTATCGAACAATCGTGAAAGGAGCGCTTCAATAGCAGGTTCTCCTTGCCTTCCTGGGTGGATAATGACGTTACGTTGAGGGCCGAAAAGCGAATGAAGCATCGTTGTACGCAACTCTTCGATACCGGCTCCTGTGTGTGAAGAAAGAACAAGTGGATTGATGAATCCATGCGTTGCTACCATCTCAATAGCCGAATCCACAGATGCTTGATCTGCAGTATCCGCCTTTGTTAGAACAAGTTGAATCCGTTCCATTATTGATGCGTGATCAGATTCAAGAACTCGTTCACTAAGTTCACGTAATGACGTCTGTAATTTACGATCAATCTCTGCAATCGGGTCTCCAACATCAACAAGCAAGAGCAGTAAATCACATTCAATGGCTTCAGCAAGTGTTGCTCGAAAAGCATCAAGCGTAGCATTTGGTAAGCCATCGATGAATCCAATCGTATCTGCTAAGAGTACGCGGGGGCTTGCTTCGAGTCGACCTATGGTCGATTCTAGTGTTGAGAAAAGTCGATTCTCGACAAGGACCTCTTTTCCAGAAAGGTTGCGGAATAGACTCGATTTTCCAGCGTTTGTATATCCTGCTAAACCTACAGTAACAGCTTGTTTTTTGCGTTGTCTGCGTCGTTCTGATGCTGATCTATTCTGCTTCCGTTGTTTCTTTCTCAAGGCTGCTAACTCCGCATTAACATTCGTTAAAACAGAGCCTGCAGCTGTTTTTCCTGCACCACCAAAACCAGCGCGTTCACCAGTTGTTTGTTGTTTAACCACTTCTCGCAGAACAGTTCGGTCAGATTGTAAACGTGCAATTCTGACTTGAGTTCTCGCCTCTACACTCGAGGCATGGGCCGTAAAAAGAGAAAGTAGGAGGCGAACACGATCCCATACCTCCAATCCAACAGTATCGTTTACACCAACCAATTGTCGTGGTGTTGCATTGGTATGAAGGAGCAATAAGTCAACGCTTTCCCATGGATGTTTTGTCGTACGCGATGCTAATTCCTCAGCAATATCCTGTAACTTCCCTTGGCCCATGAACCACTTGGGATCGTCTCTTCCGCGTTGCTCAACGCGTTCAACAATACGAATCCCCATCGTCTTAGCAAGGGCAATAAATTCAGTACAGTCCTCGTTATTGCGAACCAAAAGCAATGCTTTCCTACCTTCGTGATGTGTCTGAGATTCTTCAGTCACCAGCCCTCCTGCTCCAGCAAGAAGGTCAGCCTTTGAATCCGCCATGGTTGCTGCTCACGTCATCCTCATATGAGTCCACCCTTTCGACCAATCATGACCTCCCATCATCATGTCGCTATTGCATGGGAAGGTTCAGAAGATGAATCACTCCCATTGCAGTCGATTCTACGTTCTGAAGGATACAAGTTTTCAGTTCAAGAAGATGAAGGGCTCGTTCGTATTGAAGTTCAGATTGAAAACGAATCCATTCGCCAATTACGTGACGATGTCGATGCACTTCTTGTTCACTTCTCTTCGCTTGAAGATTGAGCAGATGTAAGTTTTGATAACGCCTCTGGGTCGTGATTCTTTTCAAAATAATCAGTTGTAACGAGATCTCCAAGGCGCTTCACACCAGCTTCAATCAAGTCTGGATCATTCCTTTCCGCTTCTTCCCAGCGCTGTTGAGCATGTTCAGCATATCTCTGATCTGCTTCTGCCTTAACCTGTTCTGCTATGGTCAAATCTTGCTCTAAATCTTCGTATCGGTCATGATTTGAGACTGGTCGAATCGCCTGCTTTTCATCAAGATCAGATTCGATGATTCCGCCAGTGAATCCCCGCTCATCCTTTCCGCGAGTCCTTACAGGATTTGTTTCGACATCAATCGTCTGTAAGTTCACTTGTTCAAGAATGCGTTCAAGCGTCAATGCTCCTTCAAAATCATCAATGTCAACATGAAGGGCGCTTAGCATTTCTTCAATCCATTTATTTGCAGTTGAGCGACGATCGATGTAATCTACAATAGCAAGGAATTGGCCCACGAGGCTTCCAACAAATCCGATAAGGAGTTGATTGAAGAGAAGATATCCTATTCCAAAACCAAGAATACCGAGAGAGATTGAAAGAACCAACCAACGTTTCCGTAAGGTTACGTGTGAATACACACCTTTTGGAATTGATTCCATTTTTATTCCTCAGTTCTTCCAGCGTATTCGTGGAGTTTTGAAAGTGATGCTGCATCTTCAAGCGCTTCTTCTTCCCATCCCAGTTTGCCTAAATGCGTTGCAATCATTGCATCTGCAGCGACAGTAAAGCGTTCATGAGTAAGTTGCATCAATAGGCCGATAAGCAACGCTCCCCCAAGGGCAAACTGCCATTGTGTTAAGATCGCGACTGCGATAAGAAAGACGCTTCCAATGCAGATTCCAAGGATTGTTCTTGAGCGAAGACGTACTTTCGACTCCATTGCATCAAGGATAGCAACAGCATGTTCTCGCTTGGTCGCCATGTGTTGAGCCAAGTGCTCGTCCGTTCTCAAGATACCGCTAATCGAATAAGTCTGCAACGAATTCGTTACTCATTCGACGAAATTGTCGTCGTATTCGTTCTTCTTCTTGATTTTGGACAAGGACACTGTCCGTCATTGTTACTTGCTGACGCGGCTCCTTTGCGAGTTGTGAAATTAACTCTGCAAGATGGTGTTGAATCGATGCGGTTTGTTCAGTTTGGAAAGCGAGAAGACGTTCCATTGCTACAAACATTCGATCCTGTCTGCTACTGCGATCTTCCAGTGCTGATGATTGAGCACCGATCGCTTCTTCTTGTCGCTTCAGTAATTCACGTGCAGCTGGCGTACCGATGATGTCTCTTCGATGCAGTTCTGCTTGCACGTTTTGAAGCGACTCCTGGAGTTGGTTGATGTTGTACGCAGAGATATTCAGTTGTTGTCGAAGCAGAAGCCGCTCTCGCTGAAGTGATTTTCGTTCAGCCCTATGAATAACAGACTCACACACGAAGACGCTGATGATCCCCGCTAAGACTGCGACTTCAGGGCGTGTCATGTGCCATGTGATGAAGGTTAACCAAACCATCCAACCACAGAAGATGCTCGCTAGAATTCTCATGTATAGAATATGGTTCCAAGACCATTTAATACCACAGTGGGAGGTCCGAGGGGTCCCTAAATCATAGAAAGAAAACAGTCATCATCGACTTCGATGATTCCGCCTGTGGAAAGCAGATGGTCAATTGCTTCATCGATTTCATCTTCAGAAACGCCGTGAGAGGACATTCGCTGGAAGATGACATTGAGTGTAGCGACAGGCTCACCCTTTTCGATTTCTCCATCAATAATCATCACAACCAATTGACACGCTACTGCGAGTAATGGGTCATCGCCTTGGTCATCAGGCAATAGTTCGATGAATGCTTCAGCACCATGAGCCTCACCTTCTTCCACACGAGGTGCTTCTTTGCGTTGAGACAGGCCAGTGAAGATACGGTCTTGATCGAGCCCAAAGCAATCAAAGATGCTCATTTGGTGTTCATCTTTCGCTAGTTGTCCAGGCTCAATTCGAGAGGCAAGGTCATCGAGTCGGAACTTTCGTTGTTCCAAAAGGAGTCGTTCACGCTTCAAGTCATGACGAATCAAAGCCAATGTTTGTTCAGCTTGCTGAGAAAGCCATGTGTTAATGCTCCATTCAGGATCGAGCCCGTGCATGACTTCTGCCATACGTCGAACGGGTTCAGGAAGCGCGGCAACATCAATTCGTCCGCGACTTTCTTGACTCTCCTCACTCATGGAACTTCCTCCGAGATGACGGCACTTGAAGCCTTCCCATCATGACGTTGGAAAACTGACTATTCCACGGTCTTGAATCGATCTTTCATCCCGTTTACAATGGAATCAAGAGCGGCCTGTAATGTTTCTTCGTGAACGTAATCTGATCGAGATGGTAAGTCTGAATCAAAGCCATCCACCATCTCTGCAATACACCTTGTTACTTCATTGACAATCGTTATGGTTCCAGTTTGAGATGAACGCGAAAGGGGATTGAGGTCGATGACGATAACGGTCTTACCCATAGCTACCAGTGCTTGACAGCGATCGCCATCCTCAAGAGGGACGAGTAGAACATCAGATTGGAGAATACCTTTCGATTCACATCTTGCTCTTGGTCCTTTCAATCCAGGAATTTCAGCATCAGGATTTGCCCCAAGAATTTCAACGCCTAAACCAAGTCGTTTATTTCGCTCATCCAAATCAGATAAGAGGGCAGTCATACGTTCAGGTGTTCTGTAGAATATATTGACTTCCACAGGGCAATCAAGTAAATCTGCTAACTGTAGCATTTCATCACCAGCTAATGCGACAACATTTCCGTTAAGAGAAAGAACAGGATGCTTTGCTTCTTTCAGGCAACGGAGGGCTACCTTAGTAGCAAAATCGGCGCTTTCAATGGTCTGTTCTCCAATGAGATAATCGTAGGCTTCACCACGCCCATGAGCGATTAAAGCAGAGTCTGCAAGCATGCCCTTCTTTGCTGCGATTTCAAGACGATGACGCATCAGCAGCGAACGATAACGTGGGTGGCTTGGATCAGCGGCATGGTCCATCTGTTCACCTCAGTCTGGGTCGATGAGCATACTCATGTCCATTGGAGAGACACCGCGATTGACTGCACTGGTTGATAATACATCGACACCACATTCTCTCCACTCTTCTAAATCTCCAAAGAGAATGTTCCCGCTAGCCTCAAGAACGACTGAATCACGTAAGCCCATCTCAACCATTTCAGCAACCATTTCCTTGCAGCGTTCTGGACCGAAATTATCCAGCATGAGGACAAGAGGAGGTCCATCATCTTCAGAGGATCTTTGTTTCCATGTGGTTGCAGCAATGATGGCTTCTTTTTCGTTTGTGACTTCAAGTTCAAGGAATGCCCCACACTCTTCGAGATTGGTTTCTGTAAGAACAGATACAATAGCGTGCAGCGCTTCACCTTCAAGGGAGGCAAGATCATTTTCCTTGATCATTTTTGCATCATCTTTGTTGAGTCGATGAGTGAGTCCGCCACCAAGATGAACCGCCCATTTGTCCAATAAGCCCCAGACTGTTTTCCGGGTTGCAGCGACTTGCCTTGCAGCAACTTGAGCCCACTTTGCAGATTCTGTTGCGATACCAGATAGTTGACCAAGAATGTTCAACACTGAACGTTCCATTCTCAGAAGTGATTCAGTATCGCCGTGAAGTTCGACAATCGTATCGTCTTTACTGACTCGCCTACCATCGCCAGCACGCCATGTGGCATTCAGACCAGGGGCCCAGATTTGCAACATGTAGTCAACAACAGCAGCTCCAGCAACAGTCCCCGTAGATTTTGCCACGATTTTGGCAGTTTTCTTCTCACCAAAACCCATCAATGGACCATCAATACCATCATCTCCAAGAACAGCAGTAACCCAACGGTCCATGCTTCCTGTGAGTAATCTACTCGGTCCATCTTCAGCGGTCCACAAGAGGTGGCCACGGTCATGAGGTAGGGATGCTCGCTCGCCCATGACCAGCGCTAGGCATCGAAGGACTTCAAGCAACCTGTTTATCCGCGAGGGATTGATGAGGGGGAAAGCATAGCAAAGACATGGCCAGAGTCATCGTCATCGGCGCAGGACTCGCGGGTCTTGCAACTGCGATGGAAGCCTCTGTTCGTGGCCATCACGTTGTCGTTCTCGATCAACGCTCAACCATCGGAGGGCGCGCATCGAGCGAACTCCGAGACGATTTTCCCATTGGGTTTGGTCCTCATTTTTTGCTAAAGAAAGGCCCCCTGCATCGTTTGGTGTTGAAGATTAGTCGAATGAAACCCTCGACGCTTCCCTTACGCCCTCACCGAATTGAATTAGTTGGCAAGGGAATGATGCAACCCCGTTCACCGATGATGGATGCAGTGTTGTACCGGAGAGCCGTTCGCAAATACGAAGTGGCCCACCCATCGATTCGAGCTGCTGAACAATTCGCTTCTTGGGGAATGGGAAGTGAAGTCCGCAGTAAAGCACTTCTCCGAAGTAAATTGCTCGGATTAAAGGAAGGCTGGTCAGGATTGATTGGCCGCCTAGCAGTAACACTTGACGAAGTAGGAATCCCAATTGAAACGGGTGCTAAGGTCACACAAGTTGAGCGAAATAAAGTCCACCTTGCCGATGGACGCCACATTGAAACCGATGTGATTATCTTAGCCTGTGGCTATAGGAGATCAAAACAACTTCTTCCCAATATACCCGATTGTGAATCGTTGAAAGCCTCAACGATTGATGTTGCCCTCGACTCGACACCACTCGGAGAAAAGCAAGCCATTCTGGATATCAAGAATTCAATTGGCTTGTTCGATATGAAACAGATTCATCCTGGTATTGTTCCTTCAGGCTCTCTCCTTTCTGCAATTTGTTTTTCAGATAAGCCAAAGGAGCAACGCATGGAGATGTTGGATGCATTTCTCGACGAGCGAGCGCCTGGGTGGAGATCACATATTCTTCACGACCGTAGACAAGAACAAGTTACTGTGGCAATTCTAGGCAACCGCCCTTCGCATGATAGCGTTGCCAAAAAAGGGATTCTACTCGCTGGCGCTTGGGTCGAAAGCGAACACATACTTTCGGATGGAGCGGTTGCATCTGCCCGCCTTGTGGCAGAATCAATTGCTTCAATTCCACTTCAAAAATGAAAAGCCCAGTGCCTATGGAAGGATCATGCGCGTTGTTACATGGAACGTAAATGGGCTTCGAGCGGCCATTCGAAAAGGGATCGATGGGTGGTTTGAATCCGTAGATGCAGAAATATGGATGCTTCAAGAAACACGCGTTCTCGAGGAACAATTTCCGAAAGGTTGGAATTGGCCAAGCACACATCAAGCCCTTCTCCATCCTGCGGAAAAGAAAGGATACTCAGGGGTTGCAACATTGTCAAGCATTGACATGGTTGAAGAGCGTAGGGGCATGATCAGTTCGATAGATGCAAACGATTCAGAAGGAAGAATCATTGTAACGAAGCATGGAAACCTTACGTGCATTAACACCTATCTCCCCAGTGGTTCAAACAAGGAAGAACGCCAAAATTTCAAGGAGCAATGGATGGATGAATGGCGAACATGGTTAGAGCCTTATCTTCAACTTAGCACCCCCGTCCTTGTCGTTGGAGACTTGAATATCGCACATACGGAAGATGATATTTGGAATGCGAAAGGAAATGCTAAATCAAGTGGTTTTCTTCCACAAGAGCGAGAATGGTTCTCAAACTTACTTGGAGATGGGTGGCATGATCTTTTCCGTGAACACGTTGGAGAAGGCGTCAAACTCTATTCTTGGTGGTCAAACAGAGGTCAGGCCAGAGCAAAAGATCGTGGCTGGAGAATTGATTACATGCTTGGAAATGAAGCCCTTATGCCATTTGTTGAGTCCATTCGAATCGATCGTCAAGGCGGCCTCGATATCTCTGACCATGCACCAGTAATTCTTGATTTGAGTGACCAAGTTACATCCTGAATCCTTCGATGATGTACAAGAAACCTGAAGCTACAATTCCACAAAGAATCATTGTTCGGATATGGGTTTTCTTCCATCGGATGAGCCATCGCTTTCCAAGATGAACGCCGATAATTGCACACAGGACAGATCCACCGATGAGCGGTAAGAATTCGATAAGGTCAGTGCCGTCCGAATAGAGGTAAACAGGTAAACGAGAGAGATCAACAACCAATGCCAGAAGAGCAGCAGTTGCTGCGTATGCTGACTTATCTGGTAATCTTCTTTGTAGGAACATTGCTCGTAAAGCCCCTTGATGGCCAGTCAGCCCTCCCATAAGCCCTGAACCAAACCCGCCCCATCGGTCTTCTGCTTCTGGCAATCGATAGGAAGTCCATCGCTCAGTTGCGGATAAAAGAGGCAAGAGTATGAGTGCAAATCCAACAACGATGAGCAAAGGTTTCTGATCAATACTTGTGCTCATCAAGGCTCCAATCAATGCACCCAATACCATTGCCCAGCCATATCGTTTTACTGCTGAAACGTCCAGATGGGTCTTGAGGAGAAGCAGTTTCCATCCATTATGTGCAGCATGAATTACGGCAACTGCAGCAATTGCAAGATGGGGGTCGAGCCACAACAACATGATTGGCGTTAGCATTGTTGCAAGTCCAAAACCTGCTGGAACTGTTAGTGCTGCGGCCAGAAGCGTTGCAACCATGACAACGGCGAAGAGGACAGCATCCATGTTTGACCCAAAATATCCTCCATCATCAATTTGTCTTTTTGATATGGTATCAGACAGGAGGTTATAGCCTTCTCAAGATAGGTCGGACTATGACTTGGAGGAGGACTATGTCAGGAAATGGAACGTTCTCTTCACTCTTTAGAGACGACTCAATTGAGGATGCCGAATCATGGTGGTTTCTTCCTTACGATCAACTCAATCTTGCCTTTTTTGAAGGGAAGAAATCGTACGGAATCATCCTCATTGAAAGCGAAGAACAAGGCAAGAGGAGGCCATATCATAAACAAAAGTTGAGTTTTCTTCTTTCAAATCTCCGCCACTTTGCTCTAGAGGCGCAAGCCGCAGATATCCCCGTATTGCATCTTACAACAACCACGCAATACGATGAGGCTCTGAGAGAGATCATTCAAGAAATTGGAAGCATCAATATGTTCAAACCAGCTGAACGCGAACTCAGAGTTACACTCAAGCCACTGATTGATGAAGGTAGCATCACTGTGCACGAACATCCTGGTTGGCTAACGCCACAAGAATGGTTTACGTCAACCGTTGGTACAGAACCTCCTTTCCGAATGGATAGATTCTATCGAAATGTTCGCAAGAAAACAGGCTGGCTCATGGAAGATGATGCCCCCTATGGTGGTAAATTCAGCCATGATGGAGACAACCGCCATCCTTGGAAAGGAGAACATACGCCCCCGCAAGCCCCTGTTTACGAGGTTGATTCCATTGATGAGGAAGTCATCTCGCTCGTGAATTCAATCTACGCAGAACATCCCGGTGATGCACGACTTGACCACCTCCCTACATCCTCTTCAGATCATGAACAGGCGCTTGAGTTCACAACAACGATCTTGGAACATTTTGGACAGTACGAAGACGCAATGACAAAGCAAAGTCGAGGTCTCTTCCATTCACGTCTCGCTTCATCGATGAACCTTCATCGAATAATGCCGCAACATGTTGTCGAACTCGTTCTCGCAGCTGACATTCCTCTAAATTCGAAAGAAGGATTTCTACGTCAAATGATTTGGCGCGAATATGTGCATCACATCCACGATATCACCGATGGATTCAGAACGATTGATGTAAAGAAAACAAAGCCCAAAAATCGTCAAGCGAACTGGACGAGCGCCTCTTCATCGGACGAAGAATCTCATCCCAATCATCTCAACCAAACACGTTCGCTACCAATGGCATACTGGGGCGAAAAGAGTGGCCTCGATTGTCTTGATTGGGCTGTAGAGTCGGTCATGGATGAAGCATGGACCCATCACATTCCACGCTTGATGGTATTGAGCAATCTCGCACAACTTCTCGATATAGAGCCAAGAGAACTTACGGATTGGTTCCATGCAGGCTTTGTCGATGCTTTTGATTGGGTCGTAGAGCCAAACGTTCTGGGGATGGGAACCTTCTCTCTTGGCGATGCTATGATGACAAAGCCCTACATTTCAGGAACCCCTTACATCAAGAAAATGGGTGATTTTTGCTCGTCATGTCAGTTCCATCCAACGAAAACATGCCCTATTTCATCGATGTATTGGGCGTATTTCGAACGGCATAAATCCTCCTTCAAAGGAAATCATCGCCTTGCAATGACGCTGAGAACACTGGAGAAAAGAGATCCAGAAAAGAAGCGGAATGATGCAGAAACATTCGCTTGGGTAAGCACTACGTTAAGCGAGGGGAAATCCCTTCAGCAGCAAACCCGCCTGTTCAATTAATTGTGCAGGTGTTAATTTGATAAGAGCGATATGAATTGTCGATTCATGGAAGGGGGGGACAGGTTACTCGCTCCTTTAGGTTTGATTGTTTTCGGTTTGTTCATATTTTTTGGGACCGGAAGCGAGAGTGAATTGTTGGACTCCATCCTTCCATATGTCTTTTCAGCACCATTTCTACTTTCGGGATTTTTTATTCTTTCAGTACGTCTTGGAGAATTAACAACCGGTGAAAAACCAAATCTAGAAATCGATACAAGTTCTCCGGAATCCATATTCAATTCCATGGAAAACTACAGTAAATTCAAGCAACAAGAAGGGAAATACGCAGTTCAATCAACAGGATATCTTCTTCTTACGATCACAATTACACTCGCGGTACTCACCGTTGTTCTTGGGATTGCTTGGCTGTTTTTGTTGGCAGCACTCGGCGGTATGGGCGGTAATCCAGACAACAGTGGGTTTGAAAGTTCATTCAATTTCATCGTTAACATCCTCAAGATTTGTTTCTGGACATACATCGTCAGCCACGTTTTAATCGCCAGACCGTGGGCATTGTTCATTGAAGAACCCCCTCTCGATTCATCAAAAACAGTTACCAAAAAATCAACAACTGAGCCAGAAAAAATTGAACCAAAA
>OCRI01000028.1_pt1 | contig 45723 bp, 42 predicted proteins | sample 1534641 | NCBI WGS metagenome assembly OCRI01 (sample SAMEA3275473, study PRJEB22092) | marine metagenome | reverse complement strand
ATCGCCAACAGTACCACCCAGTTCAACAATGCATACGTCTGGAGAAAGGTCACTTCCATCTGCAGGACGCTTTGCAACATCCTCAATCCAGTCTTGTACTGCATCAGTCACATGCGGGATCACTTGAACGGTTTTACCAAGATAATCGCCTCGACGTTCAGCTTCAATGACCTTGGAGTAAATTTTTCCTGTTGTGAGATTATTATCGCGAGCAAGATTGAGGTCGAGGAATCGTTCATAGTTGCCGAGGTCCAAATCTACCTCGCCGCCGTCGTCTAAAACAAAGACTTCTCCGTGTTCAAACGGGCTCATTGTTCCTGCATCGCTGTTAAGATACGGATCTATTTTGACAGAAGTTACTCGCAGTCCAGCGCTTTTCATGAGGACGCCAATGCTACTTGCAGTGACACCTTTGCCCAATCCACTGAGCACTCCTCCGCTGACAATTACGTACTTCAACTCTATCAACGGGCTTTTAGGCCGTCGCGCATACCATATCAATATTGGCTAAGGAGATGAACTATGTCGGAAGCCAATGGGAAAAAAATTCTGGTCACTGGAGCATTAGGTCAGATTGGTACAGAACTTGTCGACTCTTTGAGAGATAAACACGGTACGTCTTCAGTAATCGCCTCGGATATCCGCAGTATTAACGAGCAGAATTCAACCAGTAAAGGCCCCTATGTGACTTTGGATGTGTTAGATACTGATTCGATCATCAAATTGTGCAATGATGAGGATATAGGGACTGTATATCACTTAGCAGCGTTGCTTTCCGCTACGGGAGAGAAAAACCCTGAACTCTGCAGAAAAGTAAACGTTGGAGGGACAATATCGGTTTTCGAGGCTGCAAAGAAGTGTTCATTACGAGTTTTCTCACCTTCTTCGATCGCCGTTTTTGGCCCAGATGCTCCAAAACATGCTCCACAGGTTACAGATCTGAATCCGACAACCGTTTATGGGGAGACGAAGGTAAGTGGAGAATCTCTTGCCAAGGAATACGGGGACAACTATGGAATTGATGTTCGTGGAATCCGTTATCCTGGGCTTATTTCATACAAGGCGCCAGCAGGTGGAGGGACAACAGACTACGCTGTTGAAATCTTCTCTGCTGCAATCAATCATGGCTACTACGAATGCTTTGTTCGGCCAGATACACGTCTGCCTATGTTGTACATGGACGATGCGATCAAGGCAACTCTGATGTTAATGGATGCGCAGAGTGATGCACTTGGTCCGTCAAGAGCAGGATACAACATCGATTGTCATTCGTTTACCGCTAAGGAGCTGGCTGATGCTATTTCACAAGAAGTGGACGGTTTCAAATGTGATTTTGTTCCAGATGTTCGCCAGAAGTATGCTGATTCATGGCCTGATTCCATTGATGGTTCTGTAGCAAAGAAGGAGTGGGACTGGTCTCCCAACTATGGTCTTGAAGAGATGGTTAAAGCAATGCTTGATGGCCTCTCAGAAGAACATTGATTTCTTGTGTTATAGAATCACTGAGTTATTGTGAAATCCATTTGTAGGTTCGAGCACCTTCATCGTTGCCTTCTTCGCTAATGTTAACCAAGGCGAATTCACCACGCGGAGCAACAACGCTGTTCTCTTGCAAGCCTTTGTGTAGATTTTCATAGGTGATTTCGTCGATTGCAACACGTCCAGCAAGACGTTCGAAGAGTTGCCAGCGAGCAACGACTTCTCGCCACCGAGGCGCAACTTTGCCTTCGAAGACTTTCGCCTTCGCTCCTGAACCGTATCCACAGAGTCCGAACAATTCTCCCTCAAGGCTTGAGTTGTCTTCGAGATCGGATTCAAACGTTGACATGAGCGCAAGGAAAATTGATCCAGTGTATTGATTTCCAATCAGGCTTGAAGCACGTTGACCTTTCTCAATACGCTCTTTGTGGAATTGGAGATATTCATCGGTTTTTGAAATTGCTCTTCGATAGCCATCCATTTCCTTTTCCCATGCAATAAGAGTTTCAGGATCATCAGAATTCGGTTTTTTTGGTTGTTCTCCAATCTGTTCAACAACATTTGGCCACATGTCCGTGTCGATTCGATCGTGTCGAAAGACATCAGGGAACATTCGTTTTGCTTGGAACGCATACGGTAAATGCATGATGATTCGAGACCATTGTTGGGTAAAGCGAGTATCGAGTTCAGGGTCCCATCGCTTTTGCTTTATTGCCCGTTCACTGAAGTTGTAAAACGCCTGACGGACAGCTTGCTGGTAACAGCGATTTGAGAATTGACCATCAAAGACGGGTTCATCTCGATGTACGTTAACCGATTCTTCTCCGTGAGCGAAGATTCCCAGACGACGAACTGTGGATTCAGGAAGGTGTTTGACCATTCGCTCAACAATGCCGTTCTTGAGGGATTGACCAGTCTCTTGAGCAAGTTGCATGACGTTTGTAATGACACTTCGAAGACTGACGTTTCGACGTGGTTTGAAGAAATCATGAACTGGAGTCGTTGAGACGCCCCAGCAATCTGGAATTTCCATGAGTCTTGGATTCTGACGAATCAGAAGCGCTCCACCGCCAGCACCTTGTGTGTATTCTCCACTTGATTCAAGATCATATTTTGCATTATCAGAGAAGATAACAACTCCAACTCGCTCATCTTCGGGGGTTGTGCGTGCAGCCCAATCGAGTGTTGTGTGAAGGGCGTCAACAGCACCGATACAAGCGAAGGTCATATCGACTACGTCGCAGTTTCGAAAACAATCCTCTCCAAAACGGTCTTGATATCGTTGAGTAAGCATATCGAGGATGTATGTTGCAGTTGGTTTTGCCCCGTCTAAAGCGGATTCTGTACCTAAATACATTCTTCCAATCGTTCGTGGATCAATACCATTTCGATCGATTAAACGCATGACTGCCATGGCGCCCATTGTTGCTGTATCTTCGTGAACATCTGGAATAGCCATTGCTTCTAATCCGAGTCCTTTGTTCAATTTACCATAATCTGCGCCTCTCATTTCTGCGAAATCTCGCATGTCCATGAAGAGGCGAGGAAAATGAATCGCCACATCGTCAATCCCAACTTTGACCATGTATTCCCGCTGAATTTCCTATATTTATAGGGTGGTTATGATTTGGAAAACTCTAAATTGCGTTCATCTACGATCTGGAGCGGTGCCGTCAAGTGATGCTTGAACATCTTCTGGGACGCTGATTTCCTGTCGCGCCCAGAGGACATCATCAATACGTAATACAGCAACTGAGGCTTCACATGCACCAGAGATTGCTTGCTCAAGAACGCGGGAAGGTTCAACCACTTCGCATTCGATCATATTTTCTGGAACTCTCGTAATCACGTTTAATCCGATTGAATCATCATTTTGTGTTGATTGAAGCGAAACAATTTGCAAGAGCGTATCGATTGGATCCATACCAGCATTTTCTGCAAGTACACGAGGAACCGTTTCCAAACCATCAGCAAATGCTTCGATAGCGAGTTGTTCTCTTCCCGGAACGGTTTCAGCAAAACGACGGAGTCGACGAGCTAATGCGATGTATGTTGCACCACCGCCAGGGACAAGTTTGGGTGATTCCATCAATTTGCAAGCAACGCCTAGCGCATCTGCAAAGCATCGTTCTACTTCACTAACAACGGTTTCAGTACTTCCTGTCGCAACAAATGTTGCTCCACCTTCGTCTGCTTCCAGTATCCATTGTTCTGAATCGCCCCATCGTTCACAGTAACTCTTGATGAAGACTCCAACATCATTTTCTCGAGCCTGATGGATGCTTGGAACAAGCAATGCTCCACAACCTCTCGCAAGCAATTCCAAGTCACTCTTTGCAACTCTGCGGAATGATTGGATACCTGCTTTTACGAGATGAGAATGCATTGCATCATCAATACCTTCTCGACAGGCAAGGACGTTAATACCGAGTTCTGACAATTTCTCGACTTGTTTGAGGAGTCGTTCATGTTCAGCATCTCTAAACGATTGAAGGACTTCAGTCGAAGTGACATTTAGTTTCACATCAGTACTCATTGAGCGTAGTTCAAGGCCACCATCGACCAAAAGGATTGATCCTGCGCCGAGTGTTGAGGGCATGTCACGATGCGCCCGTTTCTTTGAAAGTGCGAGACCAGTGATGAGATTGGACTCATCGATTGTAGGTCCATTTCGAGTGACGACCTTGACGCGGGTTGGATCAGCAACAATCTTTCCTTTCGATCCCATGGCAATGGTCTCAGCTGCAGTAACAGCACAATTCGCTATGACAGATTGCATTTGAGTATGCAACTTTCCTGCCAAAGATGTCTTTGTCGCTGCAAGAATTTGTTCCTTTGATGCTTCAACGCAGAGTTCTGGCATCGCATCTCGGCAGAATTGCTCAGCGATTCGATATCCTCGGGCAATAGTGGCAGGGTGTACACCTTGTACGACTAAATGCCAAGCATTTTGCAACCATTCAGCAGCGAGAAGAACGGTTGTTGTCGTCCCATCTCGAACCGTTTGGTCTTGCGTTGCACTGGCTGAAATCAACATATGTGCAATTGGATGCTCGACTTTCGCAGACTCAAGAACAGTGATTCCATCATTGGTCACCATACTGCGGCCTTCATCATCGACCAAGAGTTTGTCAAGACCCTTGGGACCAAGTGTTGAGCGAACTGCTCCGGCCAATGCAATTGCAGCCTGGATGTTCTTGCGAAGGGCATCTCGTCCAGTGGTTCGGTCCGTCTCCTCAAGGATAGGGACTTCGCTCATAGACAATCCACCTGAGCCGTGCACATAAGTCCGATGCTCAGTCTTCTTCATCAACAACTTCGAAGTCAGCATCAACAACATCGTCACTTTCAACGTTGATGTTTCCATCTCCTTCATCGTTTTCTGATTCAGCCATTTCAGCAGCAGCAGCCTCATAGAGTTTGGATGAGATTGCATGCATTGATTCCTCAACTTCCTTGACCTTTGCTTGAATTGTAGCTTCATCCATTGCATCGTAATCGATTGGCTTTCCTTCTCCATCTTGGACAAGTGCTTCAAGTTCAGTGAGTTTCTCACGAACCGGTTCAAGATCAGCAGCATCGAGTTTGTCCTCATTTTCATCGAGGGTTCGGCGAGTTTGGTAGACGATTTGGTCTGCCATATTTCGCAATTCGACCTTTGCTTTTCTGCGCTTGTCTTCTTCTGCGAAGTTTTCAGCTTCTGCAATCTTGCTTTGAATATCCTCTTCGCTCAGGGATGTTTGAGATTCAATCTTGATGGAGTGCTCTTTTCCAGTACCCATATCCTTTGCACTCACGTTAACGATACCGTTTGCGTCAATGTCGAAGGTAACCTCAACTTGAGGGACTCCACGAGGAGCAGGTGGTATGTCAGAGAGGTGGAATTGACCAAGGGTTGTGTTATCCTTTGCGAATTCTCGTTCACCCTGAAGGACGTGAATCTCTACAGCAGGCTGATTATCGCTTGCGGTTGAAAAGATTTCACTTCTTCGAGCAGGAATTGTTGTGTTTCGCTCGATCATTGTTGTTGTGACTCCACCGAGCGTCTCGATCCCGAGTGTAAGAGGTGTTACATCGAGAAGAAGAATGTCGGATACGCCATCATCACCAGCGATGATTCCTGCTTGAAGTGCAGCGCCCATAGCAACTGCTTCATCAGGATTAATTCCCTTGTAAGGTGCCTTTCCAGTTTCGTTTTCGATGGCGGTTTGTACAGCAGGGACACGGGTTGAACCGCCGACAAGAATGACCTTGTCTACATCGCCTTTCTTCATACCAGCATCTTTCATTGCTTGACGGGTTGGACCCATTGTGTCTTCGATATGCTTTGCAATCAAATCCTCAAATCGTGCACGAGAGAGTGTGATGTCGAGGTGTTCTGGATTTCCGTCCTTCATTGTAATGAATGGAAGATTTATCTGAGACGATTGTGTTCCAGAGAGTTCAATTTTCGCTTTCTCAGCAGCTTCCTTGAGGCGGCTCATTGCTTGATTGTCCTTGGAGAGATCAATGCCAGTTTCTCGCTTGAATTCGCTCACAAGCCATTCGATAACACGGTCATCGAAATCATCGCCACCGAGTTTATTGTTTCCAGCTGTGGCCTTTACTTCAATCTGAGGTTGACCATCAACGTTGTAGATTTCAAGAACCGATACGTCGAAAGTACCTCCACCCAAGTCGTAGACGAGGATTGTTTGGTCATCTCCTTTGTCAGCACCATAGGCGAGAGCTGCTGCGGTAGGTTCGTTGATGATTCGAAGAACATCCATCCCTGCAATACGGCCAGCATCCTTGGTTGCCTTTCGTTGAGCGTCAGTGAAGTATGCAGGACATGTGATGACCGCTTGCTTGACTTCAACACCGAGATATGCTTCAGCATCAGCCTTCAACTTTTGAAGAATAAACGCAGAGATTTCTTGAGGCGTGTAATCGGTGTCATCGATTTTCGTATTCCAGTCAGTCCCCATATGTCTCTTGACAGAGATCATGGTTCGTTCTGGGTTCGTTACCGCTTGTCGCTTGGCGGTAATTCCGATAAGTCGTTCTCCATCTTTGCTAAATGCAACGACAGAAGGAGTGGTTCTTGCGCCCTCGGCGTTTGCAATAACGATCGGTTCACCGTTTTCGATGGTTGCTACACAGCTGTTTGTTGTTCCTAAATCAATTCCAATTACTTTACTCATTTGTTCATCTCCTTTCACAGAATAGGGATTCCTCCATCATCGTCATCATCATCGTCATCGTCTGCAACATCGATGGTAATGTCGGATTGTTGGGGAATAGAATCGTCGCCGTCTTCACCTGGCGGCAGTGCTGCGAAGGCCTCCTCAGGAGGAATCAATCGCAGCGTGATATCGAGGATACCGTTATTGAGCGTGAAATCAACAACATCTTCGCAAGCATGAGGGAGTTCAATCCGAGCAAGTGGAGCAAGTTGTGTAGACCTGTGGACTTCGACAAGCGTGCCTCCATCGATAAGGTTCAATTCGACTTGATCTTGTTCAATTTCACCTTTCTTAGCAAAATCAACAGTGACGCTCATGTTCCAACCTTCGAGATAGATATCGTCTGCAGGGAGTGTGAGGTTCTCTTCCTCGTCGTTTTCTGGAGTCTGAATCTCAACTGGTGCTGTATCGACACGGACATCAACGCCCATGTTCTTGAACAATTCACCAAAATCCATGCCTGGTTGGAACATGTCCTTGAGGCTGCTCAAATCGAAATTAAAGTTCACATCACCCTTGGCAATACGTTCTTCGTCAATTCCCATTGCTTCGAATTGGGATCGAAACTGCTTCAATAGACCTCTGAGTTGTTCACGGCTCATATTCATGCCCATATTGGACAAGAGCTTCTCAAGTTGGTCAAGCATTTTCTCTTCCCAATCGTCTGCAGTCATCGTTTCACCACTACTTAACCCGAGGTTACATAGTTCCGAGAGCGGGGGCATATATGAACCTAACGAAATCGAATACAGCGTCAGGTTTCTTGAATAATAACCGAATAAACAGATAAAACAGGCATTTATATGCGCGTAGAGGGAATTTGTTATCAGTGAATACCCATGAATCTAAGTGGAAACGATAGACTGGTCCGAGTTTTTGGAGGCTTTGTGATGGTGGGTGTAGAATATGCGTCCGAGTTTAATTGGGACGTTTTACTGCTTGGATTAGGATGCTGGAGCCTGCTAACATCCGCAGTTGGTTTTTGTCCATTTTACAAATTGTTCGGACATTCGACATGCCCAATCTAATTCATCCCCAACGATCCCACTCGCCTGTATTTGTGTTTCTGATGAACCATGTTCCACTTTGAGCAGGAAGTTCGAGGTACTCGTGTCCATCTTCTGCATTGATGACACCTTTCTGTTCAACAGAAGGATGGTCATTAGTAGGGGCCTCTTCAGAGATGTCAACATCTCTCATGGCGATTTCCTCTTCGAGAAGCTTTGTTCGTTCTTGAGTATCGATCGTTCCAATCAATCCAAAGTAAGCATCATTGTAGGCGATGCGCTTCATTTGTTCTGGACTTGTTGAGAGCAAATCATCGATGAGTGTAATCAACTTTTCACGAGTATCTTTGCGAATCTCGTTATTGGTGTATCGAGCAGTCAAGTCTGCATTGAGTTGCTGTAATTCCTCAACAAGCGTATCCATATCAGTATAGTAAGCCTGAACAAGGGATTGAAGATATGTTAATTCGTTCAATTCTTCTTTCGAGAGCTTCTTGGAGGTTCGCACAACCTGCATCCATCTGAACGCATCAGGTAAAACCGCCATAACTGCATTTGTTTGAAGCATTGCGAAGAGAGCAAGAAGTATTGCGCCAATCCCAACGGTTTGGGTCAGCGTATCTCCATCACCATCAAGAAGTGAACCGAAGAAGGAGTCATCCTCAGTACTCTCTTCGCCAGCGACCTCAATAACACATCCTTCTGAATCGACGACAGACAATGGGGGGGTATTTGGACAGATGTCATTCGCATCAGTGATGCCATCATTATCAGAATCAAACTCCTCCACTGGAGTCTCATCCACGATTTCATCGTAGATGTCGGCTATACCATCCATATCACTGTCAGGACAACCTGTAAATCCATCTGCAGACGAGTTTCCGTATTCAGTTGGGCAGTGATCTGCCATGAGTGCATTTTCTACGAATTGGCCTGGCCATACGAAGAGGCGAGTGGAATTCCAAGCGTCAGTACCCCAGTTGTCGCCATAGCCATCCGCATCGTAATCCGTCCATTGTGTTGGATTGTTTGGGAACAAGTCAGGATTATTGCCAAGAGGGTTATCTCCAAATCCATCATCGTCAGAATCGTTCCATTGGCTCGAATCCTCTGGGAATCGATCTTCGCTATCGAAGTAGCCATCTCCATCTCCATCGGTTGTATTCGAGAGGAACGGGAACGGGTCACTGTTGTCTCCTACACCATCCCCGTCTGAATCGATCCATTCAGACATATCATTCGGGAATAAATCAGCATTATCGCCGACACCATCGCCATCTGTATCCACAGTTTCATTTGCATCGTTCGGGAACATATCGGAGTTGTCTCCAACACCGTCTCCATCAGAGTCGAACATCTCAAGAGAATTGAATGGGAATGCATCTGCATTATCTCCAACGCCATCGCCATCCGAATCCAGTGTTTCATCTGGATTGTAAGGGTACGCATCGCTGTTATCGCCAACTCCGTCTCCATCACTGTCAACGGTTTCATTTGCATCATCAGGGAATGCATCAAGGCTGTTTGGCCAGCCATCTCCATCGTTATCAGGACAACCGTATCCATTGACTGTTGAATTGCCTGCAACGAATGGACAATCGTCAGGTTCAGTCCCTGTCTGGTTGTCTCCATATCCGTCGTTATCGGTATCGGCGCATTGTGTTGCATCAGATGGGAATTGATCGCCATTGAAGCCACTTGCAGCGTCGCCGCAACCGTCGCCGTCAGTATCTGTCGATTGTGTTGGTTCATCAGGGAATACATCAGCAACATCGCTTACACCATCAGCATCACGATCAGGACATCCATCAAGATCGACTGTGGATAATCCGTATTCATCGGGACAATCATCATCACCGTTCAGTACGCCATCGCTGTCAACATCGTCATCGTTGTAAAATCTGAAGGATGAAGAGAGGTCATATCCCGTTCCATTTGCACCCCAAAGAGTCAATGTAACGGATTCGGTAGCATCAACAGCAGTTGGTACATTGACGCGAATGGTTGAATTATCGACAACTGTAGCTGTCACATTGCTATATTGTCCGAATTGAATACTAACTTCGCTCGTTTCCAAGAGTCCTGTTGGCATGGTGGCATATCGCAAGTTTTTGTTGTCGTAATCGGCATATGCTGCATGAAGTTGATGATTGTCATCAACAACAAGTGCATTAGAGCGACCAACATCAAGTCCTCCTGCTCCATCAACGGTCATACTGGACCATGTTCCTGCGGTGTTCCTCGTTGAGTAAAGCAAATCGTCTGAGTTTGACTTCCAGTGTAAGACGTGAGGGCGGTCGACAGCATCCAAGAACAAGGATGTGTCATCACCCGAATCGCCCGTGACTGATCCCTGATTCCAAAGGGTACCAGGATATCCTTCTGCGAATTGAAGTCCGTTACTGTTTTTCTGGATGATGAATATATCGCCGTCTGATTTGACCTTCGTTTGAGTGTGGTATCCGGGCGTGTTGGTGTTGGAATGTTGATACTTATCCCAAGGTCCGCTTTCGTTGGTGATGTAATTAAAGCGACTGTTTCGATGATCTCGATAGGCTACATGCACAGCATCGTTGTCATCGATGTCAATAGAGGGATAACATCCGATGAGGTCAGTTGAGGTATCTAAGCCAATCTCGTTCCAACTGGTTCCGTCATCATAGGCCAAATTTAGTCCGCCGCATACATAGGCTGGACTAGAGAATACGATGTGAGCACGGTTACTGGAGTCGACAGCGATACCCGTTCCATAGGAATCGACGTAGCTTGTGCTATATGGGATGGACCATCCTGAACCGTTGTAATATCTGTAGTGGAGGTAATCACCTGTAACCCAATGAGATACGTGAAGGTGGTCATTACTATCAACAACCATCTCAACATCTCGATAGTCCATGCTTCCAGTGTTGGATACAATAACCGATCTTGACCATGAGGTTCCATCAAAAACAGCGTGTTTGAGCTGATGTGTATCGTAGTTGTAGTAAACGATGTGCACATCTCCATTTGAGGTCACTGCAATCGCTTGATCACCGTGGCCACCTTGAACATAATCAACTGTTGAAACAGTCCAAGAATGGGTGAGTCCATCTGTGGTGATGTTATTGAATGCCAAATCCGTAAATCCAGTACCACTGATGGTAATTTCATAGCCACCCAAATTTGATCCCTCGCTTGCTGACAGTGTCGCGTTTATTTGATCTAATCCTGAGGAAGATTGTGTTGCTGGAATTTCAGAGTCCAGATGTAGAGTGCTATCGTTCATGAAAGGAATTGACATTGCTCCCCCGAAAATCATCAGTGATACGATGAACAATGCCTTACTACGCATGTGTGTACCATTATTTAACAGGATATAAGTTATCCTAATGGTAACAAAAGTGTCACTGCATAAAAAAACATCAAATGCCTTTGCGTTATCGGTTACTTAAGGCGAATAGTATGAGTGATGATTTTTCTGATATTGCTGAGTCAAATACAGATTATGTTGCTGCATTTCCTGGAAAGGATGTACCTGGATTGCCTGCCAAAAAGATGCTTTTGCTCACCTGTATGGATTGCCGTATCTTGCCACATCAAGCACTTGGTATGGAATTAGGGGACATGAAAGTTCTTCGAAATGGTGGTGGTCAACTCAATTCTGCTATTGAGAGTGATATTATTGTAGCAAACCACATTCTTGATTGCGATCGAATCCTCATTATGCAACATACCCAATGTGGCATGGCTGCAGCTACATTGGAAGGTGTAAGGGATGCTATTCAATCGAACACAGGTGTTGATGCTTCACAATTCACTCCATCTGTAATTGATAATCAAATGGAAAAGTTGACTCGTGATGTGAAAACGCTTCGAAACAATCCTCTACTCAAATCAAACGTAGTTGTTCAAGGGGCAATGTACGATGTTGAGACTGGGAAAGTTGACTTCATCGATGAATGATTCATTCGACAAGTTCGTATCGAATTGAGACCTTATGCTCAACATTGATGGTATCTTGTCCATCATCAATAACCAATTCAAGTTCATGCATTCCAACTGGACTAAAATGCAGGGTGTTCCATGTTGTTGAATCTCCATCTTCGATTGATCTTGATTCACTCAAACACGGTCCATCTGGATTTACAACCGACCATGAGACGCTTACTGAACGCCCATCAATTCCAATGATTGAACTTGGATTCTCAACAGTAGAATTCAATATAAAATACGATGGAGAAGGAAGTTCATTCCCTGGTTCAGCCTCAAAATAGAGTATTTCGGGACTTCCAGTATTCGCTTCAGTCCACGTGATTTCTTGCTCGATTGTTATCACAATCGCTGTAGATTCTCTTTCACCATTGATATCGATTGCGAAAGCATTGACCGTGTAGTAGCCATGTCTGTCGTAAGTGACTTCTATTTCTGAAGTTTCAGTAGCATCGATGATAATGTCTTCACGTCCATCTCCTGGAGAGATGCCGAAGGAAAGAATTTCTTCTGAAAATACTGAATCAGAGAAATCAAACATAATTGTTCCATCTTCTTGTTGAATGAGTTCTCCTTGATCATAGACGGTTACAATCTGATCGAGGTTGGTATCGGTCGTCACGACGAGTCCATTCGCCTTTTCATTATCCTGAACTGAGCCAAGACATCCAGATGTGAGTGTCATGAGGATGACTACTCCAATCAGTGGAGTATTCAGTTTCATAAGATCACAAGACTCAGTTCTTGTAGTTCGTAATCAAATGGTACATGGTGCGAACGTGTATTCCAGTTGCGCCATTTCCAACCATAGTGTTGGTCTTAGCACCCCAGTATGTTCCTGCGATATCCATGTGAGCCCATGTGATTTGTTCTCCATCCTTGTCGTAGTTACGATTTGGAACGAATTGCTTGAGGAAGGCAGCAGCTGTGTTTGCTCCACCATAACGACCTGCGCCAAGGTTGCGAGTATCTGCAATCTTTGAGTTGGTCATTTCCTTCTCGAATGCTGGAAGTAGAGGCATTGGCCAAGCCAATTCATCAACTGCATTACCCGCTTCGTGAATCTTTGTTCTGAAGTCATCATCATTGGACCAGAGTCCTGTTGCTTCATGGCCAAGAGCGACAACACAAGCACCGGTAAGTGTTGCAAAGTCGATGATGAATTCAGGATCGAATTCTCCAGCCTTCCACAATCCGTCAGAAAGAACCAATCGGCCTTCTGCATCGGTGTTGAGCACTTCAATGGTCTTGCCAGAGAGTGTTGTAATGACGTCTCCAGGACGTTGAGCGTTTGCAGCAGGCATGTTCTCAGCCATGCATGTAATCGCTACGACCTTTCCTTCGTATCCAGTTGCAGCAAGAGCTTGCATGGTTCCAAAGACTGTAGCAGATCCACCCATGTCATACTTCATTTCATCCATGTTTGCACCTGGCTTGAGTGAAATACCACCTGTGTCGAATGTAATTCCCTTTCCAACAAGGAGAGGGCAACGGCCTTCAACTTCATGATTCATTTCGTAGATGACCATACATGGTTTGCGGGATGAACCCATACCGACGGCGACCAGTCCACCCATTCCAGCCTTTACAGCTTGCTCATAATTGATGATTGTAACTTTCACGTTATCGTAATCCTTTGCCCATTCCCAAGCCATGTCAGCAAATGCTTCTGGATACATATCGTTTGGTGGACAGTTTCCAAGATCACGAGAAAGATGGACGCCAGAGACGACGCCTTCGTGGATATCGATGAGTGCTTCAAGTTCAGCTTCCTGGCCTTCATCACAGGTGATACGAACAAGGCGCTCTCCTTCTTCATCATCATCCTTCATCTTGTAATTATCATAGGAGTAATCTCGAAGCATCATACCTTCGCCAAAGGCGCCCATGGAATCAACAGGGGCTCCTGAGAATCGAACTGTGAGGTCTGTACCATGTGCCTTCTTACGGGCAGCAACGACAGCAGCACCAGCTTTTCTGTAAGCATGGAGATCAGCGTCATCTTCCTTTCCAAGTCCAACGAGCATTGCTTTTCCACCTTCGCCGCCAACAAGCGTCATTGTTGACTTTGCCTTTGCTTTGAAATCACCATCAGCAAGAACTCGATTAATTTGGCTCTTGAGAGCAACATGTAGCCCAGTTGCATGTGCTTCTGGGACTATTTCTGTGCCTTCGAAAAGAGGTAGGATAAGCGTTCCGTCGATGTTGTGGCTTGAACTGACATTAATTTTCATGGTTTCACCGATTACTGCCAAGTACTTGGAGCACTTGAAACCTTGCGACCAACTTTCAGCCAAGAAAGAGTATTACTCTTCATCTTGTTCATCTTTCTTGAACAGAGAAACAACAGCCAAGGCGCTGATGATAGCGATTGGATTGAAAATACCATAGCCGATGAGTAGGCTGGATGATTCATCTGTTGTTGATACTACGGCTTCAACTTCAATAGGCTCAGAAACCCAGCGAGAGGCATCAATGACTCGAATTTGGTAATACAACTGCCAAGAACCGCCGTCTTCTAAGGAGAGATTGCTTGAATCCATTTCCAGTAGAGACGCATTCGTTGCGTTGACTGAGAACGTGGATGAAGTCCAGGTAACTTCGCCATTAGAGGAAAGGTATTGCAAGGTTGCATTTGAGGTCGATGCTTGTCCTTGGTTGCCCACATCGAGAGTAAGGGTATCTCCTGCAATATCGATTGCTCGAACATCCAAACGAGCTCTCCAATACCATACGTTGTCGATGAGGTATCGCATAACATCCATCTCTTCTCCTAATCGATCATTCAAGTTCTCAAACGATCCTGGAACAAATTGTTCATCATCGGTTTCAAACGTGAAGGTTGGATATCCCATGACCCCGTAGCCATAATCTCTGCTTGTTCCACAGTTTGGATACAATCCTTGGTTTGCATTTTGAATCGGTATGCTCGAGATATTCTCTTGGACATCCTCTCTGATTTGGTGGTACAGTTCCCAATCAGAAGGCTGATCAGGCCACTTGCCCCAAGGATAGAGCATAATCCAGACGCCAGTATGCATTGTGACGTACAAGTCAGCATCAGGAACAACCGTATTCATGTAATTTGAATTCGCAGACGTTTCAGCCTCACTGAAAGCACTGCTACCCGGTTGTGTGGTTGGGCATGTGTTCCAGTAGTGGTCATAGTTTCGGTTCAAGTCCACTTGGTTAATGTTCCATCGAGTATCGATATCATTGCCATCAGGATTGAGCATGATCAGGATGTGAAGTTCAGTATTTTGAAGCACATTAATCGCTTCTTCATTGCCTTCAGCCCATCCGTTAATGTACCATTTTGCCGACAAGTATGCCAGTGCAGTACCAAGATATTCGTTTCCATGATGGCCACCGTCAATGTAGACGATTTCTTTGATATCCCCATTCGGTTTGGTCTCGTTCGACCAATCTGAAAGTCGAACAACCCACAGCGATTTCCCAAGTTCAGATTCACCGACACTCGTTACATCAACGATTTCAGGATATTCGTCTGCCCAGTCATTGACATCAAGCGTTAATGTAGCCCAAGTTAAGTGAATATGGCTATCTATTGGGTCTCCTGGCCACTCTTCCTGTTCAGTTGAATCGGATTGTGCACTGGCTATTGGAATACTTGCGAGGAACATGCACAGGACTAAACCTACGGCGACTCGCATGGGTAGACCAACCACCCTTCTGCCAAAAACGCTTTGATTGTACCTTCACCAATCGCTTGTGAAAGCATTTGGATTTGCAACCTTTTCAGATTCTCTCGTCCAAATCGATCGACCATCGGTTCCGTAAACGTCTGCAAATGGATCGATATCTTCTGGTTGGCGCTGGCGCTGCATGTAGGACTCCATGCGCTCTTTGAGGTCTGGCTTAAATTTCCAATAGTGAATTCTCCATTCTCTTCCATCCCAGAGTGTTGTCTCTTCAGACTCTGTTGTGAGTAAATCATAGTCCTGGAACATGTAAAACAAGTTACGGTCTGTAGGTTCCAATGCATTATCAATAATTCGATTATAGAATCCAAAGAATCCTAATGCGTGTTCTGCCATTCCGGCAGCGACTTCAGCATCCATCTCTGTATCGATATGCTGTTGTATTGCTTGTGTCAGTGATTGTAGTGTCATTCCCATCGTTTTTCCCCCTCCCCGGACATTACTGTCCGAGAACACTATTGTATATTGTTCCCCGGACTATATTAACACATCGCCACTTTTTCATGAAATAGGGTATCCTGAAGGTTTTTTGAGCATTATATTGAAGAAGTCTCAAGAACAGGAAACAGCGCGTTTGACACAATGGAACCGTCCGACGACCACACTTTTTTGGGGCTCGAGCCTATAGAAAAGGGTGTCGATATCGTTGTCCTTTCTCTTCCGTATGAATTAACAACATCTTACGGAACAGGTACCTCAAAAGGCCCAAATGCTTGCATAGAAGCATCTGGACAAGTCGAATTGTATGATGCTGAACTGAAAGAAGACCTCCCTGCTGGTCTTGCCATTCATACTGCAAAGGCTTGGGATGGAGAAGAACCAACGTTACTCCATCAACTTGATTCCATGGTTGGTTATCTCAATCCATGGTTCAACGGTGATTGTTTCCCACTCACACTTGGCGGAGAACATGGGATTCTTCCTCCTCTCATGGAAGCTGTTCGGAATCATCCACTGGTTCACAATGATCTGTCCAATCTTACTGTGGTCCAAATCGATGCTCACGGCGATTTGCGATCTGAACTTGACGACGAACCCTATTCACATGCCTGTGCAGCAGCACGAGCACTCGATGCAGGAGTAGGGCGATTATTGCAAGTTGGAATCCGTGCTTTCAGCAAAGAAGAGCATGAACGCATGCTCTCAGATGAACGTATCACGACATTCTTTGCTCAAGATACCCAATCTCCATGTCAAGGTGCAACACATTGGCAGGCTTGGCTCGACCTCTTAGATTCAATCGAAGGACCTGTTCATCTGACCATAGACATCGATGGATTGGACGGGGCACTCGTCCCTGCTACAGGGACTCCTGTACCTGGAGGCCTAACCTTTTGGCAAGTCCAACAAACGATTCAGACTCTTTTCAGTGCCTCAAAGGCAGTTGTTGTTAGTGCTGATGTCAATGAAATCGTCCCACAAATAGATACGCCTCTGACCCAATTTACAGCAGCTATGCTCGCAACAAAGATTGTCGCAAGCCATGTAAAAGCTCGCAAGGAAGGGCGATGGGACCTCTTACGGGAAACAGAAGGGGCACACCGGCCAACCACAACACCAACGATTTTCAGAAAATCAAGAGCGGAGTGAACACTATGTCAACAAACGCTCACGGCCAGCATATCTTCCTTGATTACAACAGATTCTTTCCAGCAGAGCATCAAGATGGAGATTGGCTTCTTAGCATTCTACAAGAGGTCGTTGCACGAAGTTCTGCAAAAGAAGTTCATGCCCACGTTGAATTGTTCGATGGCATCACCTCACCACCCGGTTTTGCTGCTGTCGTTCTCTTAGATGAAAGCCACCTCACAGCTCATTGTTACAGCGAACTTGGTTGGCTTGCAATCGATGCGTTTACGTGTGGAGGAACCGATCCCAGTGGAATGGTTATAGATTTGAAAGCAGTACTTGAATTGGAAATACCAGACCTTGTACTCATGCAAGAACAGAAGGTCAACCGTTTCCTTCATTCGGAGGATTGAGAATGTCAATGTCTGCCTTCATTGAGCACTATTTCCAGCATTTTAATGCAGGTCAGTTGAAGCGCATGGCTGCTTCTCTGAAACAACATCTTGACGATGGTGGAAAACTGTTCATAACACTCGCAGGAGCAATGAGTACCGCAGGAATTGGTCAGGTTTTGGCTCCATTGATTCGGAAAGGATATGTTGCAGGAATATCTTGCACAGGTGCAAACTTGGAAGAGGATGTTTTCAGAATGGTTGCCTTACCTCATTACGAACAAATTGAGGACTGGCGAACCCTTTCAGTTGAAGATGAAAAAGCCCTACTGGATAAGAAAATGAATCGAGTTACAGATGTCTGTATACCTGAAGATGTTGCTATTCGTGCTATTGAAAAGCATTTGATGAAACGATGGTCAAGTGCTACAGCACATCAAGAACGTCACTTGCCTCATGCGTACTTTTACGACATGTTGCGCTCTTCTGATCTCGATGAATCAATCGAAGGTGACAAGAGTTCCTCTTGGCTTTTAGCGGCTGCAGAAGCTGATTTGCCACTCTTTGTACCAGGTTGGGAGGATTCAACCACAGGGAATATTTTCGCAGCACGTTGCCTTGAAGAAACAATCTCTTCCGATTGTGTGCTTTCTGGTATCCATTACATGATGGAATTAGCACCATGGTATGAGCATCAAGAGACTTCCTTGGCCTTCCTCCAAATCGGTGGAGGTATTGCGGGTGATTTCCCAATTTGCGTTGTTCCACTTCTCAATCAAGATATGGAAAAAGATGTGCCTCTTTGGTCTTGGTTTGGACAAATCAGTGAATCAACTCCGTCTTATGGAGGCTATTCTGGCGCTCCTCCGAGTGAAAAAATCACGTGGGGTAAAATTGGCGTTAACACGCCTACGTTCGTTGTAGAAAGCGATGCAACCATCGTCGTACCGCTCCTCTTTGCATACCTTCTTGACCTTTGATTTAGAGAAGCATAAGAGCAACACCCTTAGAGAGGAGTGGACTCATGCTTGATACATGGGATTGATTCGTGCATCGGCCATCACTCTTCTTCTCCTCCTCACCCCGCTTACCTATCTTGCATCAGCGGAAGAGACACCCAGTGTATCAATCACCACCGATTGGACAAGCACATCTTCTCTTTCCAATGAGCATGCATATGTTTTGACATTTGGAGATTCTTCATCGCATGATTACGATGTAAGCGTATCTCATCTACGAGCAGGCATCGATTTAGCGCCATCAGTTCAAACAACATTTCTTGATCAAACCTCGACATTAACTGCCCGAATTGTCCTCGATTCAGTTGTAGCGTGGAACGATTCGATCACTGTTTCAGTGACCATCAATGGTCACAATGGTGTTGCTCTTTCGACTTCTGTGAACGAACAACGAACCTTTGTTGTCGGTTCATGGAATCAACCGATGGCAGATCATGAAGTAACAACAACTTCATCTTGGTCCTTGGAACAAAATTATGAAACCGAAGAAGGAAACCAAACATTCGTTTTATTGTTTGAAGGCAATGGCTGGCAACAACGAATTAATGAGGTACTTCAGTCCTATGAACTTGGAAATGGGACCCTTCAAACAACAGAAATAACCGATAATTCGACAACGGTATTAGATTTGAATTTCGAATCCTTTTGGAAAAATGAAACAGTGGTATCAGGAGCGTTAACCTCTCAAGTTATCGAAGCACGTGGCAGCGGCGGTATTCTCCTCCAAACCAACGATGATGGTGTAATTTCCACGATTAATGCAACGGTGGTTGATGCTCTCCTCAATCGTTCAAATCTCGATAACATTGTGTCTGAACGACTTCGACTCGAAGCCTTTGGGTCTTTGATGGTTGAAGGCGAAGGTGAAGATGGGAGTTTGGATGTCGATGGAGATATCAGTCTCTTATTGCTTGAAACAAACGATATCGATGGCGTACGTGTGTTACAGCACACTCAAATCGAAGCAACAGCAAACTTTGTTCTCGTAGATGAAGGAACTCGATTGGATCTTGACCTCAATCAGTTCGAGACACTTGAACGATGGGAAAACGGCGTGCGAGTTGAACATCTTGAGCATCTTCAAGGAGATGGAACCTTTGGATTCGAGGATGAAGATGAAAATGCAACAATGATCGTAAATGGTTCGGTTTACAACTTCAATACAAAGGTCATTGATGGGATCACCTACATCGACGACTTGCATGTTGATGGAACACTTTCAGGAGATGTTCAAGGAACATTTGGAGTGGTTCAATCGATTGAACAAACAGGCACACAGATGAACCAAACAATGGTCCTTCATGATGTCAACGTCATTCACAATGAAGTTTGGTTTAACGTCACAGGCATTGGTGGAAGTAACTTCTTTGGTGGTTCTGGAGCAGGTTCTTATTACAATGATTCCTACATCTATCAAGCAACTCACTCGGATTGGGAAAACCGAACTGTTCGTCTTGTTTGGACTGAGACTGGCCCCGACCCATCAAGTGGAGATGAACGTCCTGAGCGAAGTCCAATCGAAACAGATGCAACTCCCCCAGAAGCAGAGAATGCCTTGGGCAATATTTCTGTTGGACGAGAAGCGGGCTTAGCTCCGATTCCTATTCACACGGGCGATGTGGTTCGCTTGCTCGAACAAGATGGAATCGTTCTTACAATCACTGCAGGCAATGAAGCGATTGAGCCGAGAGATGCAAAGAACCTCAGTGTCGTTCAATGGACTGGTGTTTACAGCGATGGTGTATCGGGTACTGCTTCTGGTTCAATCGTCCATCAGGGTCCGCTTTCAGGACTTCTTGCAAGCACTTCGCGTTCCTTTGAAATCGCCTTTGGTGAGGATGACGAAATCGCTTTCCTCAATGAATCTCAAGCAGTGGATGTCATCCTTTCACCAAGTATCGTTTCCGCTGATGATAATTCAGCTCCAGTTGTGACCGATCTTTCGCTCTCAGAAGGATTGGTCTTTGGAGAAGGTGCCTCGCCAGCACATCTTGTTGCTACAATCGATGATGATGATTGGAACGTTGCCAGCGTAACAGTCGACCTTTCATCACTCGGACTTGGTATCGTCAACATGAATGATCGAGGTCTTAACGGGGACCAGACAATTGGAGATAACAAATGGACAACGATGGTTTCTGTCAATGGTTTGCAGGTGGGTGAAATAAACATCACTGCCCAAGCAACGGATGAATGGTTCGAAAGCGATGCTCTTTCGACCACCATTACAGTGGAAAATCAAGCACCTCGAATCCTCAGTGCGACAATTTCACCAAACGAAGTCATTCGCGGTGGAGCGACATTGATGACCATCGAGGCACTTGATTACCACGGTGTGGCATCTGTCGGTGTTGATTTACGTGTTTACGGTGGAGAGGAAATCCCTTGTCAGAAGATGGATCTTTGGATGTGTGAATTGATTCTCCCTTACGGGATGGCTCCAGGCGTGCGTTCCATCAGTGTTCGACTTACGGATGAACTTGGGGCGACAATACTCGTGAGTAAAACGCAGGCCTCAGAGCATCATTTCCAACCGAGTTCAACGGATTTAGACTTGGCCGTTACGGTTGAAAATACACCGCCTACGATTTCACTCGCCACAACCGAAGCCCTCATCAGAGAGGATCTAAACACAGAGCAGGCTATCGAAATCAATGTAGAAGATGCCGATGGAATCCTTCTTGTTCGAGCAGATTTAGGGATTCTAAAACCCATCAGTCAAACTCAAACATGGGTCACGTTGTACGATAATGGCCAAGGTCTTGACCGTGTTGCAGGTGATGGAATTTACACAGCAGCAGCTTCTGTAAGATCATCCACTCCACTCAGTTTCCACGAAATCAAGATACAGGCTTCTGATTCATACGGTGAGGCTACCCCGCCAACATCCTTTGATGTGATTGTTTCAGAGGCTGATGATGATAACCTGCTCGGTGATGGAGATGGGTTATCGATTACATTTATTGCAATAATTGTGGCTATAGTGGCACTTGGTGCGGCTGCGTTTGTGATGATTCGGCAACGCAATCCTCCAGAGAAAGGTCAGGACAGATTCGGGTTCCAATAATCTTCGATTTGTTTGAGCATCGGATTCCGCCGACAATCGTTTATACCCCCGCTTAGTGGGTTGGTTACTGCCTGCGAGCGTAGTGTAGTGGTTATCACCGAGCGTTGCCAACGCTTGAACCCGGGTTCGAGTCCCGGCGCTCGCACCAAAATTAGATTGAACAGATTTTACATAGTCGTGGTTCGTTCGATTAAACATGTCAGAACCTCGTGTTGTATTCGTGGGCAAGAAACCATCCTATGCCTATGTCAAGGCAGTGGTTATGGCAATGGACGAAGGGCATCGCCACATCAGACTTCAAGCCCGTGGTTCTGCAATTAGTCGAGCTGTTGATGTTGCCGAAATATGCCGCAGACGACATGGAATCACCGCATCTAGCCTACCCCTTTCGATCACGATCGACTCCATTGAAACATCTTCAGTTGAATTAAAAGGCGATGATGATCGAATGAAAACTGTTAGCAGTATCGCTATTGACATTCTTGGTGAAGGCGATATGGTCGTTGAAGAAGAGTAATTATTCAAGCAACTTCAAGCGTCTCTCTATTTCTTTTGCAGTCTCTTCAAACACTGAGAGCGATTGACCAACAGGGTCTTCCAGTTCCCAATCTTGATCAATTCTCATTACAGGACATGATACGCCACAGCCCATCGAAATGACCATGTCGAAATCATCTGCACTGAATAAATCAACAGATTTAGGTTTGAGCGTACTGGTATCAATTCCTTTCGATGCAAGAATCGTAAGGGCGTGCGTAGAAACTTGGTCAGCAGGGTGTGTTCCTGCACTTGCAGCCTCATGACCGAGTTGCCGAGCTATACCTTCAGCCATTTGCGAACGGCATGAATTCCCCACACAGACGAATAAGAGACGCATGTTTTGGGAAATAGCCCATCAATATTGAACTCTTCTCAATAGTGAGTCTCTTGAACTTCGGCTTTGTAGTGTGGACTATGCAGCCAGAAGTGCGCCGAGCGGTTCTTTTCTCTGCTGGTCTTTATGCAACTCTTTTCATCGCCCATATCCTTGCTGCGGCCAACGATGCAGATGTTCTCTTTCGTAGTATAGCGACCATGATCACAATCCAGACTTTTTTTCTTGGTGGGACGTTTCTCTTCTTTCTCATTCATTCGGATCAATCCATTCGTAGAGACGCTTTCCAAATTGGAGCGCTCATTTCCCTTCCACTTTCAGTTGGATTGGGTTGGGCGTACGCTGGTATGCAATGGAATCCAATGATTCTGGTTTTCCCACTGGTGACAATCGTCACCCATTTCCTCCTTCGCTATGGTCTGCAAAGCAAAAGCGTGATTTGAAAAAGCCCACCCATCTGCTCTACACTATGTCGGATTCCCCCGTGTCTATGCATACTCCTGGAAATGAACCCGCAGACGAAGCCCCAAATGCTGCTGACCCTGCTCAACAAAAGCAAATGGAACAGGCTTATGCTCAAATGAAGCGTAAGATGTCAATGGCTGAAATCGGAAGGAAAATCAAGCACAAAATTATGGTGCTCTCTGGAAAAGGTGGCGTTGGAAAGTCAACAGTATCAACAGGACTTGCAGTTGCTCTTGCACAACAAGGCCACAAAGTTGGAATCTTGGACATCGATATCACTGGCCCGAACGTACCGAAGATGATGGGCCTTGATGGTCGAAAACTTCACGTTGAAGGTGGACGCATTCACCCCGCACAAGGCCATCTTGGAGTCAAGGTCATCTCTATGGCGTTCCTCCTCGAAGACGAAGACACTCCCGTTGTTTGGAGAGGTCCAATTAAACTTGGAGCCATTCAACAATTCATTGGCGATGTTGAATGGGGCGAACTTGATTATCTGATCATTGATTTCCCTCCAGGCACATCTGATGAGCCATTGACTGTAGCACAATCACTTCCAGACATCGATGGAATGGTCATTGTTACAACACCTCAAGACGTGGCATTACTCGACAGCAGAAAGTCGATCTCATTTGCTTCTTCTCTGAAAGTTCCTGTTTTGGGAGTTGTTGAGAACATGAGTGGCTACACAATTCACGGCAAAGGAACACCAGGGTCAACCGTCGAAATCGCTGCTCCAGCAGGACGAACTCTTAGTGCAGTTTGTGATGAAGAAGGTAAATTCAACATCACATTGGACATTTTCAAAGAAGGCGGTGGACGTTCTACTGCGGAAGAATTCGGCGTACCTTTCTTGGGTGCCCTTCCGTTTGATCCGGGCTTTGTCCGAGGTGGAGACGATGGTGTTCATCGTATCGTTAGCGAACCTGATGGCGCTTCTGCAATTGCATTTGCCAAGGTCGTATCCTCGGTACAATCACAATTAGCACAGGGCTCAGGTTCGAGTTTGGAAATCATTTGATGTGATACTATGGCTGAAGAAATTCTCGAATTGCGTAAACTTGAACGCAGAGATACTGATATGGAACTCACCTATGAGGATGGAACAAGCTTTGTTGTAACATACGATGACCTTCGACATGCCTGTCCTTGTGCAAAATGTTCTCCTCTTCGCAACGAAGATGAAATGAGTATGCAATTACGCCGCACAGTCGAAGCGTACCCTAAACAAAAGCCAATGGTCCAAACAGTAGGGAATTATGCACTCTCGTTTGAATGGGCTACTGGATGTTCGAGTGGTATCTATCGATTTGAGAGAATCTGGGACCTCGCCCATCGAAATGATCCCGATCGTGGACGCCCTTACGTTCACGGAGCATGGTGATTCGCCCTTTCTGAGCCTTAAGCAGGTGCAGGTTTCTTGAATGCAAGGCTGCAGCGCATGAACAAGGAGGTCTACTCATGGATGGTGTCTATCTTACCTGGCTCATCAGCGCATTGGCAGTTGGTGTCTTTGCAATGCCGTACTTCAAGCCACCATGGGCAAACATGACGTTGAAAGGTTTTGTTGATTTCATTCGCCGTTACTGGCTGCATCTTCTTCTCGCACTCTCAATCTACAATGCCAAGGATTTCCTTGACCAAATCGATCGAATCTTCATGGCTCGAACTGGAATCGATATGACACCCTATATCTACGCAATCGAGGGCGATCTTGTCGTATGGGTTCAGGAAACATTCCGAGCAGATTGGCTTGATAGCGTCATGACTCATTTTTACATCTCTGGATTTATGTTCATCACCTATTCTTCTATCTTCTACGTTGCTTACTTCGATGACCGCTGGATGGCAGATAGAATTGCCCTTTGCATCGCATGGGTATACATTTTAGCCATTCCATTCTATCTGTTCTTCAACGTTCGAGTGACTGGGTTTTACATCGAGGATATGGATGCTATTGCATACACTCTAAATCCCGAGATTGAAACATGGTTCAGAAGGATTGATGCATTTACAAACTGCATGCCTTCCCTCCATATCGCTGTACCATTCTCAATTTGGCTTACCTTTAGGAAGCACGATCATGATGGTCGCTGGAAGCGTTTCCAGAACATGACCCTGATCTACATCATCGTGACTGTATTTGCTATCGTTTACCTTGGTATCCACTGGTTCTCCGATATCATCGGTGGAATGATGATCGGTGCTCTGACCGTGAAAATGGTTGATAAATCCAATACAGCTGTTTGGAATGTTCTGGATGAACGAACCATCAACAGCCGTCTTGCAACGATTCTAACACGTCCAATTCACTCACTCCAATTCGTATTTAACCGCAGCAAAAAATTCACTCTCAAGTTGTTAAAACCAACAAGTAAGGAAACAGGGGCAATGATTGTGATTGTTCTCATTCTTACTGCTGGAGTGATTACATGGGATCTTACGAATAAGGATTTACCAGCAGAGGGTGTACAATCTGCTCAAGGAGCAGTCGCTTCTGATGGGTGGCTTGCAACACTCGACAATCAATCAGGTGTTGCCATTGTTCTTGTTCACAATCTCTCATCAACCTCTGATGATGCTATCGTTGTTCTCCAGCCAACAATGGATGTTGATTCGTTGTATGCCTTGAAAGAGAATTACTTGGTTATGGCGAATAAATCAGAGATTATGCTTGTGGATCTAAACAAACCGAATCAACCACTAATTGTCATAAATCAAACAGGAGTGAATGGATTGGAATTGACCGAGTTACAAGGCGAACCTGTCATTATCTACACCTCAAATGACCAAATTCAAGCTGTTAATACCAAAGGCCAAGACATCGTTCTGCCCATGCTTCCAGCGGGTCAAACCATCGAGATGATTTCAGTTCAAGGGAACGAACTTGTGATGATTTCGAAGGAAATGCCTTCAACTGTTCACATAGGGACAATTGGAATCTCTGGTACGCAAAACATCTTCATGAACGCAACATCAAGTGAGGAACAAGACCTGAAGTTGGAAGAATGGGGATTGATTGTTGATTATCAAAATGCTACGATTACTGACATAGCGTTCAATGAAAACTACATCGCTACAATCGTCAATGTATCTGCAATAAATCGGCTTGTTCTCTACGATCGTGGAACGGTCCAACAATCGATGCCATTCGATGCGAAATTCCCAATTAACAATATTTCAATGGGCTATGAATATCTTGTTTGGGAAGGACGAGACCATCTCGACCCGACGAATCTCCTCGACCAATACTTTGATTGGGAAATACACCAATACAATTTCGAAACGAAGATCAGTGAACAGTTAACTTCGGACAGCGTCAATCAATATGCTCCAATTGTGGTCGAAGAAGGTATCGTTTATCTTGAAGAAGGAGATGATGGTGAACTTGTTGTGAAGGTGCTAACTCGTGGTACTGATCTCGCTAAATATTCCAGTGTTGTTCTCCAATTTTCTGTAATGGTCCTTATCGTATTGACATTCATTTTCATCATTCAGCGTCAAGATGAAGACAAGAAAGAACTCCTCAACCATGATATCGGACACGAGTCCGAATGAGGTTGAAACGATCGAGCACATCTTGCATGCCGACAGGCTGACCGCCGGGTGTGTTTTCTGCTGGGCCATGAATGTCTTCACATGCAGCATAGCCTTCGATAATAGCATCAATAGCATCCTTTCTATGCGGATGGGATGCACCAAGAATTTCAAAAAGAACGTGAAGGTCTATACCGAATAATTCAGTTTCATATTCAATTCGAGCGAGTCCAAAATCAATGAGTACCGCTTCGTTTTCAGGTGTGATAATGATGTTATTTGTCGATAAATCTCCATGAATAACAGCTTGTCGGTGAAGCATACGAATACTCTGACCCGTATTTTTCAAAATGTTCATGACCGAATCATCCGGTATTGAGGGGTCATTGAGGATTTCAATCAACGGTTTACCCTGGACATGACTCATGACCAATTGTTGTTCAAACATATCACAATCAAGCAGTAGGGGTACATTCAATCCATTACGGTACAATCGAACCAACAATCTTGCTTCAGCGATCATTCTTCTTCGTCCGAGTCGGTCGTCGAGATCAGGATGTCTCCATGATCGATTTCGTCGTTGTTTACGAATTGCCGATTGGCCCATCCATGAACCTCGCCATACTTCTGCCTCTGCTCCGAGGTGAAGTCGTTGTTCGTCAATGAAGACCATTATTCTGTCCGAAACCGCTCGTTATGATAAGTTCAACGTTTGCATAGGGTTCAAATCAGTCAGCGCAGTGGAGAGGATGAACACCATGTCGATATCATTGGCTATGTGCGCGGTTGACTTCTCTTCAACCTCGATGTCTCCTGAAGATCAAGCCATTGCTGAACGGATTGCTGAACTGAAGAAAGAGTTGGGCGAGGACTTGTTAATTCTTGGACATCATTACCAACGAGACAGCATCGTTATGCATGCTGATTTCCTTGGAGATTCCTTCATGCTAAGTCAAAAAGCAGCAGATTCAGAGGCAAAGTACATCATTTTCTGTGGCGTCCACTTCATGGCAGAGTCTGCAGATATACTGACATCGCCTGATCAAGTCGTCATGCTTCCAAACATACGGGCTGGTTGCTCGATGGCTGACATGGCAACACTTGTTGATGTTGAACAAGCGTGGGATGAAATGCTTTCTTCTACAGATTTGAAAGACCCAATACACCGAGACAATCCTGCATCCGTTGCAGAAGAAGGTGAATCATATCTCGTTCCTGTAACCTACATGAACAGCAGTGCAGACTTGAAGGATTTTGTTGGCCGCCATGGTGGTGTAGTATGCACTTCATCAAACGCAACTGGGGTGTTGGAATGGGCGTTTGAACGCGCAGGTCCGAAGGGAGCGGTTCTGTTTTTCCCCGACCAACATCTTGGCCGAAACACCGGGATTTCAATGGGTATCGAAGAATCTCAAATGCCTACATGGACGCCAGGAATTGGTGCAAGTTCAGATCTTTCAATGGCTCGAATTATCCTGTGGCATGGATTCTGTTCAGTCCATAAGCGATTCAAGCCATCTCAAATTGCAGATTTCCGCCAACGTCATCCTGATGGTGTTGTAGTTGTCCATCCAGAATGCCCAAAAGAAACCGTTGAAGTTTCTGATGCCAACGGGTCAACTCAATACATTTTGAACTACGTAGCAGATCTAGAAGAAGGAGCCAAGGTGGCTATTGGAACTGAGATTAACATGGTTGCTAGACTTGCAGACCAACATCCTGACAAACACATCGAGTGTCTGGATCCAGAGATATGTCCTTGCTCAACAATGTACATGATTCATCCAGCGTATCTTATGGACTTGTTAGAACGGTTGGTCGATGGAGAGATTCACAACCAAATCAGTGTGACTCAAGATGTTCAAGAGGGTTCACTTCTCGCTCTTGAGCGAATGTTAAACATCCTTGCTTGATTATTCAGCAAGTCTGCGAAGTTCCTCAACGCTTCGAATCTCAGCGAGATAGATTTGTTCGATAGCATCGTACAAATCAGCATCCCCTTCTTCTTCGATCATTGTAATCAATTCCCCATAGACTTCAGCAGCTTTAGTTTCTGTAATCAAAGACTCCGCAAGCATTTCCAAGTAAGATGTTGTATGGCGAATCGAGGTTTGATTTCGCTCAGTAACAGCAACGCCACCAAGTTTTACAATAGCAGAACGGACGATGTTTGAATGCACCATCGATTCATTTGCTTCTGCAGAGAAATGAGGTTCGAGTTGGAGTCTGTGGATACCTCTGATGTATGCAGCATAGTGTGCATACATGTTGATCGCTCGTAGTTCCCAGCCAAGGGCTTGGTTCAATTTTTCAATCAGCACTGAGGTGGACATCTAAGGTGTCCTCACGCTTCTTCTTCTTAAAGGTCAGGATGAGGCTGTAATTGCTGTGCTGAGTCTCCAGCCGATCAAGGCCATTAATGGACAGAGAAGCATTGTTAATCCTATGTAGGTGAAGGCTAAACCGCTTTGCTGTTCATCGAACATACGGATTGTTTCAACTGAAAAGGTAGACATTGTAGTCAAGCCTCCAAGCAGGCCTGTTCCGAGGAGAAGGGCCACGTTTTGAGAGACGACATGTTCTGCAAGAGCGACAGCTATGGCGCCGAGTAAAAGAGATCCTACGAGATTGACGACAAAGGTGGCCCATGGAAAACCATCGGTCGCAAGCCATTCTGAAGTCAAGTAACGCATCGCTGCTCCAATGCCTCCACCCAATGCGACCAAACCAATCTGTTGCAACACAGATGAACCTGAGGCCTGCTACACTTCAACATCGTGCCTGATTCAATCCGAAAAGCCATCAATTGGGGGTGATGTGGCAAGGCCATGCGCACGGTATGGTTCATGACTGGAAACGCCGGAAAGGTACGAGAGGCAAAGCATGCATTGCAACCACTTGGCTTTGACGTGGTCCAGTTACAGGTTGAAGGGGTGGAGATAAGTGAGCCTCAAGCAGATGATTTGGAGGACGTGGCTCGGTCAAAGATTGAACAAGCTATTCCACATCTTCCTTCACCACATGATGCTTTACTAGTCGAAGATGCGGGATTATTTGTTGATTCATTGGACGGGTTCCCTGGCGTCTATTCGGCTTATGCACTGAAAACAATAGGGTTCAATGGATTACTCAATCTTCTCAACGATTCAACTCAACGCAGTGGAGCCTTCCATGCTGTAGCAGCCTTATGGTTGGATGGAGAAGTTCATGTTTCCCGAGGGATTTGCAACGGAGAAATTGCCATGCAAGCGAGTGGTAATGATGGCTTTGGGTTCGATCCTGTGTTCGTTCCACATCCTATCCGAATCGATGGAATAGAATATTCTACAGATGGAAAAACATTCGCTGATGTTGACTTAACTGAGAAGGAAATGTTTAGTCATAGACGAAAAGCATTGGATGGTTTGATTCAAATTCTGAACGAATCAAAGCCGGCATCATCGTCTTAAGCACGAAGCGACTGGAGTGTTTGATAGGCATGGGATTCCTTCGCAATACAATCGCATTTGCGTTTGTGGCAGTATTGGTTTTCTATCTCGCGATGGCGGGAGAGTTGACCGAACAAGAACAATATGGGGCAATAGGTGTCATGCTTGTTCTTGGTTTCACATTCATTTTTTCGGGACAACCGAAGTTCGTTATGCCTGAAGTCAAGCAAGTACAATCTAAGCAACCTGAAGATGCAACAGAAACTGCTTCTTCAGAACCTCAAGCAGAAGAATCGGTTGTAGAAGCCCCTCTTCCTGACAAAATGACGCTTAAAGAGCGGAAAGCTGCGAAGATACGTGCAGCCCAAGAAGCTCAAAGAGCTGCGATGGCTACAACCAGTGATAAGATCGAAGTTGAACTCCCAGTCGTAACTGTTGAAGCGGTCCACATCGCCGATGAATACGTTGTTGAAGTGAGTCCAGAATCAGTTGAGGAAGCAGATATTCAAGCGACTGTTGCTGAAAGAGCATCGAGGCATAGTGAGATTCGACAACGAATCGAAGCTCGGCGTCGTTCTCAGATGGCTGATATTCGTGCATCGAGTGCACGTATGTGGGAAGAACACGCAGTACGAGAAGATCTCGTCGGACTTCTTCAAAAAGAAGGGCATGGATTGGCAGTTCTCGATGAACCTGCTCAGCCCGAGGCGGGACATATCTACGGTGCAACATTCATTCGTATCGATGATCAACGTGTCCTCAAATATCGCTCTCCGCTCGATTCAGGATTTGAAGCGGTTATTACGACTGAGAAGGTATTGGAAAAGGACCCGCTTGAACTTCCTCCATTGACGGGGCCAGACGGTAATCCGTTACCACTCCCTCTTCCAGGACCTTCGGGCGCCCTTGCAGCATTGAAAGAAGAAATGAATGAGTGAAGGAGTTTGCCTCATGCATTCTCAATCTCATGATTCTAGCCAACAAAAGAATCTTGCATTACTTGGATTAATCCTCGTTGGTATTGCTCCAACCGTTTCAGTCGTAACAGGATTTGCTTTCAAAGCAGGCCTATTGGCCATTGTTGTGTTTATTTTTACCAAGGTATGGATATTCGGTCTTCCAGCATTTTGGCATTTACGTATCGATAAAAACGTCTTTTCTCGTTCTCCAGCGTTAAATGGAGGATGGGCTGTCTCTGCAGGATTAGGGATTGTAATGGCAGTTGTCATTATGCTTGCCTATGTTCTCCTTGGAGACACATTAGTGAGTGATGAAGACCTCATTGAAATTCTAGATCCATTTGGTTTGACAACGCCATGGAAACTTATGCTTGCAATCCTCTTTTGGGTATTCATTAATTCTGTATTGGAAGAGTTCGTCTTCCGATGGTTTATCACCTCAAAAATAGAACAACTCGTTTCCGGAAAATGGTTGCCTATTCTTCTTTCTGCAGGTGTTTTTACACTGCATCACACCATCGCATTAGCGTTCTTTATCGATCCATTAGGGAATTTCCTAGCATCGCTGGGCGTCTTTATTGGTGGCGTAATATTCTCTTGGATATACATCGAATATCGAAGCATTTGGGTGGCTTGGGTTGCACACGCAATCGCTGATGTCGCTGTATTTGCAATCGCTTGGCAAATGGTTGTTGGGTTCTAATCATCTGTGCTTCCATTCAGCGGTTTCGCGGTTGAGGAAGGCCTTAACACCAATTTCCTTATCTTCAGTATCGAAAAGGTTTGCAAATGCTTTTGCTTCTGTAGCAACACCTTGGGTTAATCCTTCATCCAGGGCTGATCGTAGGGTTTCCTTAGCAACTCGAAGGGTGTTGCTGGATTTTGTTGCAATTAATGAGGCCATGGTCATCACTCGTTGGTTCAACTCTTCAGGCTCTGTAACATGATTTACCAAACCAATTCGTTGTGCTTCTTCAGCACCGATCATCTCTCCAGTCATAACTAATTCCAATGCTTTGCCATAACCGAGCAAGGAAACGAGACGCTGTGTGCCTCCATAGCCTGGTATAAGTCCGAGATTGATTTCAGGCGTTCCGAACTTGGAGCGAGTGCTTGCAATACGGATGTCGCAAGAGCAAGCAACTTCCAATCCTCCACCAAGGGCGAATCCATCGACCATGGCAATACTTGGTTTACTCATATTCCATAGAGCCTCGATAGCATTATCAGTGAACATGACGGTGATTTCTTCACTTCCTCTTCCAAGGAATTCTGTGATATCTGCGCCAGCAACAAATGCGTTCGGTTTCGCTCTCTTTCCTTCTGGAGGAGGAAGTGGTTGCGCTCCAGTAACGACGACACAGCGTACAGTATCAGTCTGTTCAACCCATGCGACCATGTCTTTGATCGAACTGGTGACATCAGAATTCAAAGCGTTCAATTTGTTTGGCCTATTGATTGTGACTAAAGCAACAACAGTTCCATCATCACATGATTCAACTGGTACGGTTTCAATGGAGAGCACATCGGTTTGTGGAGGCGTCATGATGGTTGGATTGCACGGAGGTTCAAGAGTTCACCTATGCTTCCCTTACCTGCTGCAAGCAAGCAATGAAAACCATCAGGGGGCTCCAAGGTGCATGGGCGAAGAACGCAAACCACTTGTTCGTGCAGTCGATATGGGCAAGAGGTACGGTGATTTCGTCGCTCTCCATCCACTAAATGTTGAGGTTCATTCCGGAGAATTCTTTGGAGTGTTTGGTCCGAATGGAGCTGGAAAATCAACTTTCATTAAACTTCTAACCGGTCAACTCCGTCCCTCGATTGGCCAAATTGAAATCCTTGGAATTGATGCAGAAGATTCACCACAGAAACTGAAAGCCAATATCGGTATTGTTCCCGAATCAGAATCTCCTCCTTCATTCTTGACACCAGCAGAATTTCTTCAGTTTGTTGCTCGCCTTAGAGGCCTGGAGAATCTTGAACAAAACGTTGAACATTGGCTCGATTGGTTTGGACTGCAAGAAAAGCGGGATACGATGTGTAAGGACCTTTCAAAGGGGCAACGGCAGAAAGTGATGCTTGCTTCTGCGTTTATCCACAAGCCGAAACTTCTCTTCCTCGATGAACCATTTGCTAATTTGGATCCTATCTACCAACGCAAGTGCAGAGAATGGCTTCTGGATCATGTCAAGGATGGAGGGACCATTTTCCTTTGTTCTCACGTCCTTGAAATGGCAGAACGAATGTGCAATCGCATGGCGATTATCAATAATGGAAAGGTTCTGGCAGCAGGCACAGTTACCGGTTTGAAAGAAAACGAAAGCGAAACACTCGAAGATGTCTTCATTCGCCTTGTCGGTCATTCGATTGAAGAAGCTGAGCGAAAGAGTGACGAGGGAGTCTCCAACGAGGAGGAATGACCATGTCGACAACCACAATCGTCTCTCAAGATTGGGATGAAGTGGTTGCTCGAACGTCAGAGACTACCAAAACTTCTCTTGGCACAACATCTGCTGATGTGGTTCTTCTTGAGCCTCAACGAGGGTTCGCAGCCTTTTCAACAACGTTTCGTTATATGTTCAAAGAAGAATGGAGAGAGAACATTGATTTCGCAAAGAAGCGTCAAGTTGTCTTGTTCCCACTTCTCTTGGCTTTGGTCACTACCATCACAACAATTGGACTTCAATTCCTCGTTGGAGATTCTGCAGCACAGTCTTCAGAGATGGATGAAAAGTCCTTCACATGGGATCAATTACGATTTGCCCTCCATCTTCCTTTGTTGATGTTTAGCCTTGGAATGGGAACATTTGCTTTTCGAGGACGAGAAGCAATTTCACAACGAGATGGCAACAAAAACCACCTTATCGCTGCACCAGCGATTCAACCGCTGCCAAATTCAATGGCGCACTATGCATTTTTTGCCAAGGAACTGATGTATTATGCAATGCTGATCCTTACACCAATTACTCTGGGAATGGCTGTCGGGATATTCCTCGGTCAGTTCGATAACAGTGTCTCTACGCCACTGCAGTGGTCTTCGCTTCCTTGGACATGGATTGCAATGTTTACAACAATTGCTCAAGGTCTTGCTCTGTCTTTCCTCGCCTCTTCACTATGGATGAGAGGCAGACCATATACAATCGTTGGACCAATTCTTGTCGTGGCATTGGGCATTATGGCTGGAATTGGACTCTTCGACATCGATTTTGGATTGTGGGGTCTTGCAATCCAGCGAGAACAAGCAGTGTGGATGATTCTTGCTTCTTTGTTTGGATGTGCAATGATCGGTCTTGTTTCCTCTGTTCTTATTCTTGATGACTTTGAAGCCAAGGTCATTGAACATGAGGATATGTTCGAGCCAATCTATGCTCGATTGAAATTCCTCGGTAAGAGCGATGTTCGATTATTGGTTGCAAAAGAATTCGTAGATTTACGTCGTTCAGGTGCGCTCAAGAAGATGACCGTTTCCTATTCCATTCCTCTCCTCGTCCTTCTAGGAATGGCCTGGCTTGTTGATTTCGCAGATGCTCCAATTCCAATCAATTTACTTTCATATGCTCCATTCCTTGGATTCTTTGGATTCAATTTCTATTCATGGCTAACTGCTCTTGATAGTCCTGATTTCATGAATGGATTACCCTTGAGCGTCCCTCAATTGATTCGAGCAAAAGTGGTCGTTTATTTCATTGCAACTTCATGGATTTCCTTCCTCTTCCTGGTCATCATGGCTTGGCGACTCGATGAATGGGGTGCGCTTCCAATCGGCCTTATCGTCATGTTTGCAAACTCCATTTACATCGTAGCACTGACCGCTTTCTTGATGGGATTGCGTCCAAACAAAGCAATTTTCGATGGTGCGATCATGACCTGGTTCTGGATTGGAACTGTTCTACCATTGCTCGCTTTGTTCCTTCTCTCTTTCACTCAAGGCGATACTGAATTCTACCAGAGTTGGCTCACTCAAGTCCAAGAGGATGGGCTTGATGCACAATCTGTTTCGTTTGATAGTGAACAAATGCGACAAGGATTTTGGGGAATGCTTACTGTTTCTCTTGGACTGATTGGAGCATCTGGTCTTCTTTGGAAACTTATGGACCGACGATGGGGCAAATCAGCCTTTGATAACTAACAACATTGATGAGTCCTCGCCATCGCCTTTCAATCATGGGTCGTGTCTTCGCAGTATGTGGCATGCCCGGCTCAGGAAAGGGAGAGTTCGCTCAAGTCCTTTCGAACAATGAGATTCCTGTTCGCTCGATGGGGGATATGGTTCGAGAAGAAGTTGCTCGAAGAGAACTCGAGGTTGCACCAGAAGTGTTTGGTATTGTCGCAGCAGATTTACGCCGAGAGTTCGGAGATGATGTTCTGGCAGTCCGCCTCACTGCAGCAGTCGATGAATTACTCAAAGACAACCCTATCGTCCTGATCGATGGACTTCGTGGGACTGCCGAATACGATGTTTTCAAATCAACCTGGGGCGATGGATTCCAATCTGTTGCTATTGTCACAGAAAAGGAAATTCGATTTGCAAGAATGGCAGCGAGAGGTCGTAGCGAAGACGGTGGAACTGCGACGTTTGAAGCCCGAGATAAGCGAGAAAAAGGGTGGGGCCTTGAATCCTTGATTGCTTCTGCTGATGTCCAACTTGAAAACAATCAAGATCTTGTTCATTTTCAAGATGAAATTCGAACATGGCTGAACGCTCTGATGTAGCGCCGTTTGCATCGTTTCGCGACCAAAGGTTATAGTCGGGCGCAGCCTGTCAAGGAACGCTTGGGGTGTTTGGTTTATGGCAAGGAAGAAGGGTGAAGGCGGTCGAGGTCGTCAAAGAGCTCAACAACGTGCTCAATATGATGAGTTAGACAAGTACCCAGTCATGCCTCCGCATGCCTTTGCAAGAATTGTACGTGACAAGCGTACGCTGAACATCATTTACCAAATCATCGAACCGCCGATGACAAAAAAAGAACAAGAACAAAGAGAAGAAATTATGGATATTTTCATCCGCTCGTTGACTGCTAATATCGAAGAAATTGACACTAACCCAGAAGCGTACCTTCGAACTGCAATGGACAAGGTCATCAAAGCATACGGTATGAAAATCACCAAGAAATCCAAATCCAAATTGTTCTATTACATTCGCCGCGACCTTATTGGATACGGCCAGATGGACGTGTTGATGAACGACGCAAACGTTGAGGATATTTCTCTCGACGGTACCGGAGTCCCAATTTTCGCTTATCACCGTAAATTCGAATCCGTGGAAACAACCGTTGTTTGGGATACTGACGATGAACTCGAATCGTATGTCATTAAACTCGCACAACGATGTGGGAAGCACATTTCCGTTGCCGACCCATTGCTTGACGCAACTCTGATGGATGGTTCCCGTATCGTTATGAAATTAGGTCGTGAAGTTTCAACTCGCGGTTCTTGTTTCTGTATTCGACGATTCAAGGACGATCCGTTCTCTCCTGCAGATATTGTTGCATTCCGAACCATGTCATCTCTGATGGTGGCTTATCTTTGGGTTGCGTTCCAAAATGAAGTTCCAATGCTGTTCGTCGGTGGTACCGCTTCCGGTAAGACCACGACACTCAACGCTATGTGTATCTTTATTCCATGGCAAATGAAAATCGTTTCAATCGAATCCACCCGTGAAGTAAACATTCCTCAACCAAACTGGGTTCCGGGTCTTACTCGGCAAGGGTTTGGTGGAGAATCAAGCGAGGGAGAGATCGGTGAGTTCGAGTTGCTCAAAGCAGCTCTTCGTGAACGGCCAGAATACATTATTGTCGGTGAGATTCGTGGTGCTGAAGCATACGTTCTGTTCCAAGCAATGGCTACCGGTCACTGTGCGTATTCAACAGTTCACGCTGACTCCGTACCTTCTCTCGTCCACCGACTTGAGAACAAACCGATTGATATTCCTCGAGTTTTATTGCCTGCACTTGAAGGCTGTGTTATTCAGATTCAAACTCGTATCAATGGACGACGTGTTCGAAGAACAAAACAAATTGTTGAGATTGTTGGTATCGATCCAAACTCGATGGAAGTCATTACCAACGAAGTATTCCGTTGGGACGTATCATCTGACGATTTCATCTTCAGTGGTAAGTCGTATGTTCTTGAGAAAATTATGGTAAAAATCAACTATTCACAAGACGAGATGCGTCGTGAATTGAGAACACGTAAGCGAATTATGGAATGGCTTGTTCTCAATGATATTCGTAAGGCTGACCAAGTGTCACAAATCATTACTGAATATTACGTTCGTCCGAATGAAGTTCTTGCACGAGTTGACGGTCTACGCTGAGGTGTTTCTATGGATTTAACCGCATGGCAACGTATCTGTCATCGCCTTCTTGGCGGTGTGTTCAAGAAACGTGCCCGTGGCGACAAGAAACTTTCAAAGGATCTTGTCAAAGCATCCATGCCGATGATGCCAGAAGTTTATTTGGCCACAGTATTCGTAACAACCATCGTAGTTTCTGCAATTGGAATCGGTATGGTTGGATTATTCTTCGTTCCAGAAATAGGCGTCATCGATCTGTGGGAAAGTCAGCAAGACCCTGCAACTCAAGCTGTATGTTTTGAATGGGAATACTGGAACACAGCGCTTATCGATGAATCACAGCCAGGAAACGGTTGCCCAGACTACGATACCAAAGTCTTCCCACCAGCCCTCAAGGTTTTGCTTGTCATCATAGGATTTGTCTTCGTTCCAATCGGGGCTTGGAAATTCAACAAAGGTGGGGCAGAACGCGAAGCAAAGCGACGTGGTGATATGATTGAGAAGTACCTTCCATATGCAGCCTCGTATACTGCTGCAATGGCGGCTGCGAATGCAACACCTGCGAAGATTTTCAGATCTCTTGCAATGAATAAGGACATCTACGGCGATGTTGCTGATGACGCTGCGCTGGTGTATCGCGACGTTACCTTGCTTGGATATGACCTGATTACTTCGATGAAGATGAGTGTCGATCGAGCTGCTTCTGTGTGGTTAACTGAATTTTTCCAAGGTATGGTTGGTACGCTAACTGCTGGTGGTCAACTGAAACTCTTCTTCCTAAACAGAGCGGAACACTACATGCGTGAGAACAGAACACGACTACAGCAATTCCTTGAATCGATTGCTATGCTGGCTGAATCATACATTGTTGTTGCAGTTGCAATGCCGCTGTTCTTGATCGTCATGCTCGTCATTATGTTCTGGGTATCGGGTTCAGGTGCTCAGATGTCGGAAAGCATGCTCTATGGAATTGTTCTCGGATTCATTCCGATGATTCACGTAGCGTATGCCATACTGGTGTACACATCCAGTAAGGAACAGGATATGTAGGGAGGTGACAAGACTTGGCTCGAAAGAAGAAGAACAAGATTGTTGTTGAATTGGATTTACCAAAAGACGACAGTACAATGACAAAATTGTACGCTATTCTCTTCGTTTCCATTCTACTTGGAATGGGTACTGCTGTCATGTGGGCTACAAATTCTGGATTTATCCCTACGACGAACGGTGAACCAATGTTCACCAACGTTGCCTGCGGTGCTCTTACAGGAGATAATGAAGCATTCAATGGGAACACAAAACCTACCTATGCTCAAAATCAATCATGCTCCCTCTTACAAGACAGTCCTGATATTGTAACCTGGTCTGATGATCCTTGGGAGGATGTCATCTTCCGAGGTAAGAACTTCGATGTTCCGGGCGTTGATCCCTCGATGACTGGTGGGGAAGTTGTCCTTCAACCACTCACGTTGACGTGTGAAGTTGATGCGGATGAACCAGTCTCCTATACCGTTGCCATTCGAAATCGATTTGGAGAGACTTTGAAATCTCATACTGGAAACACGGGCGTCTCTTCTGATGATTGTAGTATTTACATGAACACGATTGATGCTGGAAAACGTTATGAAATCGTTATTCAAGCAAATTCGGATACAATTTATCTCAATACCTTTGAATTTGACATGGAAATCGAATACTACGATGGTATTCCTGCAAACATGAATAACAAGTCCCTGTGGATTGGTCCCGAGGTTGCTCTAGGTCCTGTCAGCCTTCACCCCACCATTTTCTTGAACTTCTTCGGATTCATGTTCTTCTTCTTCCTCTGGCCTGCTTCAGCCTACTGGGAAAGTGTTGAGAGCAAGAAGAACGAGATTGAAGAAAAGTTCCCTGATTTCCTCCGTGACCTTGCAGAATACTGGAAGGGTGGTCTTTCCATGACAGTGGCAGTTCAAACCTTGGCTACCTCCGAATATGGAGCATTGAATGACGAAGTCAAGAAAATGAGTGATCAACTTTCATGGGGTATCAAATTCAGTGACGTTATTCTTCAATTCGCAGAACGTGTCGGTACGCCTTTGGTTAAACGAGCAATTTCGTTGATTTCAGAGGCTGACAGAGCTGGTGGTAAGATTTCAGATATTCTCGTCACTGCTGCAAACGACTCTCGTGAAATTAAGTTCTTAGAAGGAGAACGGAAACGTGCAATTGGGTCCTACATTGCTGTTATCTGGACATCGTACTTCGTTTTCCTTGGTGTTATTGTTGTTCTCTCCACGGTCTTTATTCCAGCGATTGCTGGTTCAAACTCAGGTGATGAGGGTGGAGAAAGCATTGGAAACATGAAGATCCGAAATGTTGATCCTCTCTTTTTCCTTACAATTTTCTACTATGGTGTAACGATGCAGGCAATCGGTAACGGCTGTATGGCTGGATTGATGGCAACAGGCCGTTTCTCAGCAGGATTCAAGCACTCTGGAATGATGATTCTTGTGGCCTTAGTTGTGTTCAATTTCATTGCTTTCTCTCCAGAATTGATTGGAATTACTGGCCTTCCCGGGCTGAATCCATCGATCGGTACGTTCGTTCCTGCTCCAATAACTGGCGGATGATCTCATGCGTGATGATGAGGAGGCACAAGTCCACATCTTGGAGATGTTGACACTCTTTTGGTTGTTCTTTATGTCAGCAACCTTCCTCATTCGAGTGAACGTTCCTGATGCTCGCTCAGTAGCCATTGATGCCTCTCTTGAGACTGCTGGAGAAGACGCCTTGATGGCGAGTATGGCATTACCTGCTGAACTAACAGGAGAGAGTCTCCTGCATGAATATCTTTCATTGGATTCGTTCGATGAGGCATGTACGTTGTTACAAGAGATGGTACCTGTTGGAAAAGAAACCAATTGTTGGCTTGCTCAAAACGCCATGCCTGCAACACCTTACGGTGAAGTTGGAACTCCAAATGGGGCGACTGTAACCGTTCATCAACTCCTTGTTGTCGATGCGGATGTTTGGACCATTAGTCTCGATGTTTGGTCACGTGGAGGTGTCTCTTGATGCGTCCACCTGTCCATGATGACAAAGCACAGATGCTTCTTGCAACTGGTGTTGTTTTGATGATGTCCTTGCTTTCAATGGCCATCTTTGGCATTAAATTAGCAGGCATGTCAGTCCCACACGATGTTGCAAACGATGCAGTGCTTCACACCTCTGAAGATGTCCAAGAAACACTTCCTCTACTCGTTCAAGCACGTGCAGAGATCTGGTATGATAACGGAATCTCATCGATGGAATCTGTTCAACAAGCTATGGATTCTTCACACCAAGATATGCTTCATCATGGAGAAATCACTGGAATCGAAGTCAAACTCATCAATGTAACATTCAATGATTTAGGTTCAGACCGAATTGAAGTTTCAGCAGAATTGGGTATTTCAGATCGAGATGCAATGCTGCTCAAACCAATGCAATTCATCATTGAATTGTAATCAACGCTTGTGCTCATTCCAAGCCAAATCGAGATAGTGTTCAATCCTCTCGATATCATTGCCCCAAGAAGGATCAACAACAGGCCATGAAGCAATCTTAGCCTTCTCTTGAAGTCCATCTTGAATACGTCGAATCCTTTCAAATCCAGCAAGATAACGATCAGCACGACGGAATGAATGTGCATCTCGAGTACGTAACATCTCTCGATGCTTCTCTTCGGATTCAACTTGCATGAGTAATCCCACTGCAATTCCGCCGCCTTCTCTCCATGCTCGCAGCATTCGCTCGCTTGGAACAATATGCACGCCTTCAATCAGAAGATCGATTCCTTCACGACGAGCTCGCTCAATCGTTGCAGTAATTCCTGGTTCAACAGCCTCACATGTCCGTTGCCAATCGAGAACAGGTTCTCCATTCTCTCCTCGAGAAAAAGAAGAACGATGCAATGCAGGATTGTCATCTACATCCATGCAGGTTCGCATAATCTCGCGAATTGCATCAGTCGAAAGAATACGAGTGTATCCTTTAGCAGCAGCAATCTGTCCAGCAGCAGTTGACTTTCCAACACCTGTCGCTCCAGCGATAATCAGTAAGCGAGGAGCACGTTTACTCATCACCTTTGCCGACTCTGTTGCAAGACCAACACGCTCGACCATGAGACTTCTTACGACATCCACCTCATGAGTCTATTGGGTATGAAGAACCGATATGAGTCATCTTTCACGGCAAAGGAATGAACCGAATCGGCTATGTGGCAAACCGTTGTGGATTGCCCATGGACGAGAAGCAGATGTACATTGATGGCCAATGGTGCGCATCCTCAGAGAATAACGCACATGAAGTTCTAAACCCTGCAACAGGTGAAACAATAGCAACCACTCCGAAAGCATCTCTTGCAGATGTTGATCGATGTGTTGCAGCCTCAAAAGCAGCCTTTGCAGACAGAAGCTGGAGTGCAATGGACCCAGCAGAACGCGGTCGAATGCTCAACAGAATGGCTCAAGCAACCTATGCTTCAGCAAAGTCTCTTGCAGCAATTGAAAGCACCAACAATGGAAAGACATTCCGTGAAGCATTATCTGAAATCCGATTCGGAGCATGGACTCTGGAATACTTTGCAGGACTCAGCGATAAGATCGAAGGTTCAACAATCCCAGTTCCTGGAAACCGACTCAACTACACATTGCGACAACCAATTGGTGTCACAGCACATATCATTCCGTGGAACTTCCCGCTCCAACTTGCATTGCGTTCAATCGCTCCTGCACTTGCAGCAGGATGCACAGTCATTGCAAAGCCAGCATCATGGACTCCACTCTCACTCATCGCTTGGCTCGAAGCTATGCATGAAGCAGAAGTTGGACTTCCAGAGAATGTTGTTCAAGTCATCACTGGTTCAGGTGGATTGATTGGAGATGCTCTCGCAGGACATGCAGACATCGATGGAATCGTCTTGACAGGTGGTGTACCAACAGGACAAGCGGTCATGGCAAAAGCAAGCGAGCGATTGACTCCAGTTACACTTGAACTCGGTGGAAAAGGAGCAAACATTGTTTTCCCTGATGCAAATCTCAAGTTCTGTGCAAAAGCAATCTGCTTTGGAATCTTCATGAATGCAGGACAGATGTGCTGGGCTGGTTCCCGACTCATCGTCCACGAAGATGTTCACGATGAATTGGTTGAAGCAGTTGTTGCTGAAGTTGCAAAGTGGCCTATTGGTCCAGGTATGAGTGAAGGAGTCCGAATTGGAAGCCTTGTTCACGTTGATCACCGAGCAGATGTCCTTTCAATGCTTGAAAATGGATTGAAGCAAGGTGGAACAGTTGTCACTGGTGGAGCAGCAGTCGAAGGCGATGGAGCCTTCATGCAACCAACAGTTGTTACAGGTGTTGAAGCAAGCAATCCATTGTTCCAAGAAGAACTGTTTGGACCAGTCCTTGCAGTAACAACGTTCAGTGAAGATGCAGAAGCACTCGCTCTTGCAAACGATTCACCGTTCGGTCTTCTCAATGGTGTCTGGACAAACAATCTCAGTCGTGCTCACAAGTTCGCTCGAGATCTTCAATCTGGAATGATTTCAATCAATGAATACCCAATCACCTTCCCACAAACTGCATTCACAGGATGGAAGCAATCAGGTATCGGAATTGAACAAAGCCAAGACGCACTTCGATTCTACACACGAGTCAAGAACGTGAACGTCAAACTCTGAGGTGAGAACATGACCGTTGAAGTCGAAAACCAAGCAAATGGAATTCGAATCATCAAATTGACAGGAGCTTCTGCAAGCAAGTCCTTCTCAAGAGAATCATTACCAATCATTGCCAATGCAATCGATAACGGACTAAAGGACTCTGAAATCAAAGGTTTGGTCATTACGGGAGATGGCAAGTTCTTCTCAGCAGGTGCAGATATCCATGCCTTCCAAGAAGCAATTGATGCGAATGAAGCACCTCAACTCATTCGAGATCTCACCAACATTCTCCATCCATTATTGATGAGAATACGAGAATCATCAACCATAGTTATCGCAGCAATCAATGGAGCTGCTGCTGGCGGTGGACTTGGACTTGCACTTGCTTGTGATGCTCGTATCGCTTCACCAAGAGCAAAACTAGCAGCATCCTATGCAGGAATCGGATTGTCTCCAGATGGAGGAACCACTTGGCTTCTTCCAAGACTCGTTGGAGAACAACGTAGCAGGAAGTTCTTCTTCGAAAATCAAATCTGGTCAGCAGAAGAAGCATCAGAAGCAGGAGCAATTGATGAAGTCGTCGAAGAAGATGAACTCATCAACAGATCACTGGAAATAGCAACTGATTGGAGTCAATGGGGCAATCACTTCAGTGAAGCAACAAAACACCTCCTCCATGTCCAAACCCTCAACGATTTCGAAACCCATCTCAAGCACGAACAAACGCTGATTGAAGCTGCTGGGACGACAATCGAATTCAAAGATGGCATTCACAAATTCCTCAGTTGATTTTGGGCATACAGAGTAGGATGTCAATTTCCTCCTGGAATCGAACCAGATCCTCTGCAATTGCAGTGTGCACCATACACCAAGGGAATTATGTGGGCAGTAATTCAATCGCCACCACTCCGAAATGAATCGTTTATCTATTGATGTGCGAAAGTCACTCGGACTCATCAACCGATTCAAATTGGAGCATCATTTGGTCGTAAAATTCCTTGAGTCGTTCAATGACTTCAGGTTTGACCGATTCATTGTGTGAGCGAACTGTTCCTTCAGACCACTCGATGAGGATTTCACCGTCACCTTTGTCTTCTGTATATTCGAGACAGGTGATTAAATGTTCATGATATTCTTCGAGGAGCTCTGAATGATTTGGATTTCGATCATCGAACACTGCTTCTTCATCCACCTCTGGACCAACATACACGCCGATAACCGTGTATGTATATCCGAGTTGTTCGAGATAATCAGCAGCTTCAAATCCAATACAATTAGCAGCATTAAACATTGATAACACCTCGAAACATTGGGCGAATTGCTTGGTATTGTGAATGATAAGAGCGAACCCATCGTTCATGCTCATCTCTGAATTGAATCAAGGGTGCAAAGGTTGCATCCATGAATCGCCATTGGTCAACAAGTTGTCCGAACTTCTCCTTGATTCCGAACATTCTCTGCATTGTAAATCGATGACGAGATACAAAGATGATTTCTTCTGTTCTCTGTCCAGCCATATGTCGTTGAATTCGACTTCGAATCTTAGCAAGAATATCTTCCTTGTTGATTGCAGGATGGTCAACAAATATCACCAAGCGTGGATTGAATGGTCCAGGGACTCCTCCTGGGAAGACATTGCATCCTCCATCACGAGCGAATTCAGAAGAAATACGGTCAATATCTCCATCATCAAATGGACGTGGTTCTTCCCAATGAACATCACAGAGTTGGACTTGTCCACAACTTGGACAAGGATCAATCTCTTGATCATATTCAGATGTTATTTCTCCATTCCCTAAGTATCCCTTTTCGTTACAATATCCTCGTAGCACAAACATACCAAAAGAAGAATCTCTACATTACTTAAACATGACATTCAATGAGAAATTGATTCCCTCATGAATCATTGAATTAGAACTTCATAATTCATACTCTCTGTACATTTCAACTAGAATAGATACAACCACTTTTTCTTCAGTAGTTTTTCTAGGAACGTCTTCAAGACAATCAGTATACGCATCATTTTCCTCTTGCTGTATTTGTTTGGGATCTAGTTTTTCTTGTATCTTACTTTCTCGTTTCCAAGTGATGATATCCTTAATGCCCTCAAAGTCTCCAAGTTCAACCGCAAGTTTAGATTTAATTCGCTCCATCTCTAAATCCGTATCAAAGATTTCGCCTAGGAGAGAAATATACTCAAGATGGAGTTCTTTGAGAGAATCAGTTCGTTCTTCATCAACTTCTTTATCGCATAACTGAAGCTTGAGTACACTACATGTGTCTGCAGATGCCTTTTCTTGATCTCTCAAATCCGAGTTTAAAGCCTTCAATGCTGGAACCTTTTTCATGGTCAATGTACCCTTTGGATCAGTATTGGAGATGACCACGTACTGGTCATATAATGTGCGATATTCTTCTTTGAACTTCTTTTTGTCGAATTTTTGAGTCGCTTCTGTAATTTTTTCTGGAGTAACACTCTTACTGAGTTTTAGAATTCCTTCGATACCTCCAGAGTCACCCATTTCCTCCATCATTCTGTGTTTTAATATCTGAGCCTGTGCATTAGCAACATCATTTCTTGTTTTTACAGCAATATATTCTGTGTGTAAATCGACTTCATTATCTTCAGGATCACGGATTGTACCGTTAGATGCTGTCGAATTTAATTCAACTCGTTGCTTGTGATTCTCTATATTCTCTTCTTGTTCGGAAATGTATTCTTGGATCGTTTCATGTAATTCATTATCGACAAAATCCTTGTCCATATCAAACCACTCACCTCGAACCCAGTATTCTGCAAAATGGTGATGCAATCTGGTCTCCAAGTTTTCAACCATCGGAGAGAGGTATGTCTTGATAGTATGTACTCGTCTAGGATTTCCAGTTTGTAATTCCCTCACTCGCTGCTCTGGAGTTTTTCCTTCTCTTACAATTCCAATTTTGACATACGAGCCCCATTCGCCAGTTCTTACATCTCGATCTCTATCGATATACAACGTACCTTCAGTAAATTTTGGGAGAGTCATGAGT
>OCRI01000026.1_pt1 | contig 46131 bp, 33 predicted proteins | sample 1534641 | NCBI WGS metagenome assembly OCRI01 (sample SAMEA3275473, study PRJEB22092) | marine metagenome | reverse complement strand
GGCCTTGGAGTACCATTGCGTCAACTCTTCCACCATCGCTGATTCCGAAACATCCAACCATGTTTTGTGCAGACGTGAACGATTCTCCCGGAGCAAAACCTGGAGTTGGTGGGCTCGTACTTCCTAAACTTCCATCTTCCTCTGTGATGTATGTATTACCGTAAAAGATACCTTCTGCTTGATAGGATATCTGATGAACAAGTAATCCAGATGTATCTGTTAGCGATACACTGTCTGCGTCAAAGTAGTCGAGTTCAATACGAGAGGCATTTCTGAAAATTGAAATGTATCCATTTGCTGGAATCACTGTGTTTCGAGCGATCTGACAGGGAGCACTGCCGCCATCTGGTTTGTCATCAAGAACCCAGTTTGAGACGTTGATGGCTTGTGAAGTAGGGTTGTGAAGTTCAATAAATTGGTCTGAATAAGATCCATATTCACCATCACCATTCCAATCAGTAGCATTGTAGCAGTTCGTACATTCTTCCGTATTTTTCATACCATTTGGGGAAACAAGAATTTCAGAGATGATGATATTGTCAGCATCTCCAACTGAATCTATGTGTTGTTCATCAAGCAACATCGAAGTAGGCGATGCAGAAGTGAGGAGGAAAACTAATACTGCGCTGAGGACGAGGGCTCGGCTCATATTCTTCGGGCTGCGTTCCAGCACATGAATCCGCCGATGCAACCTTATGGTGAAATGCATGAACAAATATACTCCAAACTACTGCCTAAGCCATGGCGACCGTAGCAATGCACGAATCTTCCTTCAACGAAATTATAGAAGAAAACCAACTCGTAATTATTGATTTTTGGGCTGAGTGGTGCGGGCCTTGTCGAGCCTATGCTCCAGTTTTCGAAGGTGTCTCGGAAGAGTTTCCAGATGTTGTATTTGCAAAGGTCGACACAGAGGCTGAACAAGCACTAGCCGGCTCTTTTGGTATTCGATCAATCCCTACAACAGTAGCATTCAGAGATGGCATAGGTGTATTCATGCAACCGGGTGCTCTTCCTGAAGAGGCGCTTCGAGATCTCATCGGAAAACTGCAATCTCTCGACATGGATGAAGTACGTGCTGAACTTGAAGCTCAGGAAGCAAACGAGTCATCATGATGCGCAAAGCGTCATATGTTCGTCCCTTAACCGTTAACCATGCGAAGCGGCTTTTTACTGGCAGTCCTTCTCTTACCGAGCCTTCTAACGGGCTGTTTTGGTGAAGACTTGGAAAATGCATCTAAGTTAGTTGATGGAGAGTCATACCCTGAACCTTGGGATAGAACTGACCTCACATATGACGATACGGATGTGTTTTCTCGAGTAAGTGTCAATGGAACTTATCCAATAGGTGCTGTTGAATCTGTTTATGTTCCAGTTCCAAGCATCACGCTTGCTGATGGTGGAGCCGGTGCTGCCGGTGGAGCCGAAGTCCATCTTGGATTATGGTTGCCAGTGATTGAAGGCTGCGATTATAGTTCAGCAGAGAATCTTTCTGATGATTGTCTTGTTCCAGTGATTGCTGAGATAGGACCTTACTACAACGACGGTGATGTCGATGCTCTAACCCCTGCAGATCGTCTTGGAAGAATGCTGATCGAGAACTATGTTCCTCATGGATATGGAGTTGCTCAAGTATCAGTATTTGGTACTGGAGAATCGAATCACTGCATGGATCTTATGGGTACAGATGAGCAACGTGGAATTGATGCTGCTGTCACATGGCTCGGCACACAATCTTGGTCGAATGGAAAGGTTGGAATTATTGGTAAATCATACGATGGCTCAACCCCTTGGCAAGCAGCAACATTCGGTAATCCGTATCTTGCTACAATTGTTCCCATGTCCGGACTTATTGGTGTCCATGAACTCATGTGGCGAAACGGAAGCATGGAAGCACGTGGCATGATTATGCACAATGGAGTCTATGGTTCGTTTGGAGTCGATGGAGATACAGAAGACAGCCACAACCTTTGCGAAGGATACATCCAAGGATATGCCAATGGACCTGCTGCATATCTCAGTGGGGGAATGGTCAATTATGCTGGAAACAGTTACTGGACTGAACGCTCATTCCTTGATCGAGTGGTTCAGAATTACAATGGTTCTGTTTACATCATTCAGGGAATGCAGGATTGGAATGTAGACCCACACATGACATTCCCTGCCCATCAGATTGTTGAAGATGCTGGCATAGAAGTCAAAACCTTAGCAGGACAATGGGCTCATGATTATCCTGATCGCCTTGAAGGACACAGTGGCTTGAGTTCAGGTCGTGGAGAGGAAGCATATCCATACACACTTCGTTGGGATTGGGCTGATGAAATGCTCTACTGGTTTGATTGGTACTTGAGAGGGGAAGGTCGTGCTCCAACCTTAGGTGTTGAAATGCAGGACAATCAAGGTGGATGGCGATTCGAAGAAACCTATCCTCCAATGGATGTTGAGAATCTCGAATTGATTGGTGGTGATCTGTCACCATCAGGTTCTACTGTATCTGCAACGAGCAGTGTTACCCTAAGTTACGGACCGTTTGAAGAAGAAACACGAATTGTTGGTATGCCTACATTCCATATTGATGCAACACCTGGATTGACTGGAGGACATCTCTTTATCGAAATGACCGATGGTACAGGAATGCATCTTGGTCATGCTGTCATGGACTTAAGATTCCATGCAGGTGGAAGAGATGGACAAGAAGTACTCACTCCATTCGTATCGGTTAATGCACTCATGGAATTCTTACCAATGGACGTTATCTTACAACCAGGTGAAGGAATTCTCTTTACAGTTTCTCAAACAGGTGAGGATTACGTCCCATCTCCAATGGCCTCAGGCGGAGTTACAATCGACTGGACTCAAAGTACCTTGACGCTTCCAATAATCGATCGACCTTGCGATTCACTCTTCCAAGTTCCAATGATTGAATACGGTGGCGAAACGACTCGCCAATGTTGATTAGAACAACGATAGAATGTCCGTAAAGACGTCTTTTGCCGAACCATTTGAGCGTTCAACCAATCGACGAACAATAAGTTCTGGTGTGGAGCGAGCAAGACAATTTCTCTTTGGAGTTCGGTCAACAATAAGCTCGAGATGCTCATCTAATCCATTGGCTTCAATTCCATCGACTCGAAGGCCCTCGCCCCCGTATGCTTCAAGGATAGCTGGGGCTAAGTGGGTAACAAGAACCATTGTCGTCTTGGTTTGCTGTTGGGCTGCTCGTAACATGCCTGCGATAATTCGAGCACCGGCTCCCGGTTCTGTTATCGCTTCAAGTTCATCTGCAAGAATGAGTTTAGGAGTATCATTACAAACAACTTGTGCAAGTTCAACCAAGGTTGTTTCCAGCGCCCCAGCGCTTTGAGTACCGCCAGATTTTGCAAGAACATGAAGAGATTCAATACGGCCAACGAATGCATTTTTGGCAGGAACTGGTAATCCCATATGGGCGAGAAGTGTGATATGACCAACGAGTTCCAATAGGGTCGTCTTACCACCACTGTTTGCACCAGTGAGTAACGCAATTGGCTGACGATCACCAGTTGGTGCAACGTCTCCAAGACCATAAGAAACGGGCTGAGCAATGCCTTCGATGAACAGATGTCTTCCTTCTTCAAACCAAATTCCATGACTTACAAGTTCTGGGAGTTCAGCCTGATGATGCAAAGCCCATCGAGAAATACTGTACCACATGTCGTGTTCGATAAGTGTCCGTAGAGCAACTTCACATTTTGGTTTCAGAGCGGCAAGTTTTCGTGAAGAACGAACAAGATGTTCGCTTCTTGAATCATTAATCCGCCTTTCAAGTTCAGCATCAATTTGATCGAGGGTGGGACGTTTTATTTTGACTGGCCAAGAAGATGAATACAAATCATGTGGGCAATTTATTCCAGTGACTTGAAGATATTCAGCCATCTCCTTTCGTCCTTCCTGCAATACTTCATCGATGACATTTTCAGTCGCCTGTGCTAATTTTCTCTGGAAGGTAGCAGCATCTGCTAAAGCAGCGAGCATATCAGAACCAGATAGATCGAGAGAAGCAGTTTCCATTCCCTCAGCAATACGGCTGTTGAGAGATTCTTCAAGGGATTTGGAGGTTTTCCAAAGACTATCACGAACATGTTCCATACTTTCGATATCACCTGCGTCTCCAAGCATTGAAACCAATGCAGAAAGGTCCTCCAATCCTTCTGTTGAATCAAATATTTGTTCCAGAACAGGATGGAGTGCCCCTTTCCATTCTTGTTTCCACTGAAGAATCTGAATCAGACTAGAAAGAATTTTTTTGTTATTCTTGAACCAATCAATGGTATATTCAGGGACCATAATTTCCTTCTCCGCATTTGCTGGGAGAACCAACCAGCCCGGTGGGACTTCATCAGGACCATCATTTCCAATCCATGTGACCGTTTTGAAGACGGTATAATCATTCCATTTCTCACTAGGACTCGGCTGCAATACTCGGACAAATGACGCCCATTCAGGTTGTTCATCACGGGAAACAACAACTCTCTCATATCTTTGACTTGGTTTTCTGGCATGCCCCAATTGTTTGAAGATCATTTGCAATCGTTCGTAAGCCTGTACGTCTGTCTTCGCAAAATCCATCATTTCAATACAGCGCGTTCTGCGTTGTTCGATTTCATGCATCGGCATCAACATCTGCATTCTTGAGGATGTTGCAGAACAAGAAGAAAACGATTGCAGAGATTGGATTAATTGTGAATGCAAGCGTTCAGATTCTTTTGTAGCCAGGAAGGTACCATCGGTTCCATGAACTTGTCTTGCAAGTTGTAACGCCCGCTTTACAGAGATTCCTTCGACTTCTGCAATTCGTGAGATATCTCCTGATTGCAACGTCTGCATGACTTCATCACGACCACCAAAGTGGTCGTCAAGTCGTTTCATGAGTCTATCACCGATACCGGGTAATGTAGCAAGCACCATTGTGCAACATCGTTTGTCAAGGGCTTTTGAGGATAACGCTCAAAATTGACTTAATCTAGGCTTCTGGCAAGTGGAGTTCAACTGCAAACAAGGGGTCAACATCGGTTGAATCATGATAAGCAACGACGACGCCACCATCTGGAAGTATCGCAAGACTTGCAAAATCAAAGCGGATATCATTTCCAGCCCCTGAGGTTGAATCGAGATCACCTTGACCAATGTACGTCAGCGTATCTGGTGAAAGATCTTGACTGTAATCTCGTGTATGATAGACAACATCGATATCTGGTCCCTCGCTTGATTGATATCGCACATTGAGGACAAACAGGTCATGCTTTCCATTTCCTTGAAATTCCCATTCTTCTATTCCGGAAGCGACAGGGGACATGTCGTAGGTATGGTTTGTCCATGTCATAGCTCCATCTCGAGAGAGATAATGGGTGAGCATGTTTCCAGAATTAGCCACACAGTGGATTGAACCGGTTGAATCAAGGTGACAGTATTCACTTGGGAATTGGACTGCAAGTTCATTCCAGGAGAGTGTTGTATCAAGGAAGGCAGCATTTCCGTTATCGAAATACTGAGGGAACAACAATCCCCCACTTGGTACTGCAAATGCGCGCATTTCCTTATGGGGCTTGTTTACGTCCCAATATGGGTCTAAACTGTCGTTGGTAAAGTCGAGATTGACGTCGATTGAAGGCTGTGAAGTCCCACGACCTGGGAATTGTATAGGATAATAATTCAAGCCGTCTACGGAGATTTGTCCACCAGCATTTTGAGTTTGATGCCAGAAATTTGAGACGACCAGTGATGCCCATTCTCCGTCTCCAAATGATGATGAAATTGGTCCAACAACTTCGACCTGCCAACTTCGATCGTAGAATGGTTCAGTAATTCGGTTGTAACACCACCTCCACTCCATTTCAGATTGGTCGTACAATATTGCATAGAATTTATCCAGTTTCAAGTCACCTCCAACATAAGGGAACCAAGACATAGAGATGATATCGCCATTTGTTGCTTGAACGATACTCCCTTCACCGAGTCCTTCCTGTCCAGGATTGGTTGGTACGAATGTCCTACATTCCAGATCAGGAGTGACTCCAGGCATCCATGTATTCCATTCATGGCCTCTATCAACAGACCATACAGGGTACTCTCCCCCGATGTTTAAAATCGAGCCATCAATAGATGTCGCAAGGTAGTGTTCACAGCAATTTCCTCCCTTTGATGCATCGAACACAGCCCAAGTCATGTTGGTACTCTTGTTTGTTTGCAGATCAAGAGTCATGAAGTCTTTTGGCGTCTCATGACCTTGCTCATCTATCAAGGTGTAATCTTCCCACATTGATCTCGATTGTGTATCTTCTCCAACAACGGATTCTCCGGAACCAAAACATCCTGCAAGAAGCATGCTGCAAAGAACAAACATGGCGAGAAGTTGCCTGCGCATGGTGTAGGCTAAGAAGCCTTCATTTTCAAATCCTCGCAAAGAGCCTTGAAGTGTTTCAGCCCATATAATGTGTGTGTTCCGAACCATGTAAGGGCTTCTCCATCGATGCACACATTCCAAATTCGGCGCCCGCCATCGAGAACAACTTTTTCTGAAATCGCTTCTCCTTCCTCGAGTGCGAAATTATGGGGTTCACTCGAAAGAAGCATTCCTTCGATGCTATGTTCAATGAGATGATTCGTTGTAACGATAGGGTATCCATTTCCATTTGGTTCAAAATCAGGGACGATGAATCCACATTGTTCTAGGAGAGATCCTGAATAGCGTGTTGGCGAAACACACATGAGGGGTTCATGCCAAATCATAGCAGCTACTTTTGGACCATTCTCTGCGATTACTTGTTCCAATTCCAGTTCAATAGCTGATGCGAATGTTTCGCTCATCGCTTCGCAATGAATTCTCTTTCCGAGCGAGCGCAGCATGTCTGGAACATCTTTTGGCGATTCGACTTCAGACACAAAGCGTTCAATTCCCCTTTTGTTAAGTTCATTAAACACCTCAAGTGGATTTTCTTCTTTATCCATAATGACAAGATCCGGATTGAGTGCCACAATCTTGTTGAGATTCGGAGTCTTTGTTCCACCAACAACTGGTATCTCCAAGACATACTCCTCTGGATAAATACACCAAGGCGTTCTACCAACAAGGTATTCTTTGGGCATACCCAACTCTGCAAGCGTTTTTGTCAAACTTGGGACGAGCGATACAATTCGCATTGAATAGCCTCAATTGGATTGAACTCTGTAGGAGATATGAGCGCCATCAACATCGAAGTTGTCTGTGCCTTCAGGGGCATTCTCACTATGGAAAGCAATACCAGAGGCGCGAGTTTCCTTTGCAATCCATTCCTGATCATCTGCAAATAATTCTGGAGCATGTATCATCCATACATCCACATCAATGGTTGCTTCAATCTCAAGGTTCAGATCTTTACGCTTGGATTGAATTCTTCGAGTAATGTCTCTTGCCAATCCCTTGGAGAGAAGTTCAGGAGTATCTTGCATATCCAATACAAGGCTCACATGTTGGGCTTCATCACCTTCACCAAGTGTCACGGTTGCTGCTGCAAAACCTTCTCGTTCTGTTCGTCGAACTTCAACATCAGATTCTTCGATTGCAACACCCATAATAATGCAATTTCCTGATTTGATCTCAGCAAGAAGTGCTTCTGGGTCTTCGTTTCCTTTCAATTCGTTTGCAATAGCGTTAACATCGCCTTTTGCTTTTGGTGCCAATGCTCTGAAATTAACGGATAATGCAATTTGCTGGAATCTGTCAAGGTCTGTTTCAACTGAGATTGTTTCAACATTCAATTCTTCGGAGAGGAGGTCATGATATGGCTCTAAGTTTGGTCCAGCCACGATGAATCCTTCTGCACATGGAAGGCGTTGCCTTCGTTGTGCATCGATTCGGATACGACGACCAGTCTCTGCGAGTTCACGCACAAGTTCCATTTCCCTTTCAAGTTGAGAATCTTGTGGAGGCAAGTGTGTCGTTGCTTCACAAAGTGCTTCATCCCATACATCTGCTGTTGCTCCTTCGAGTGAGCCAGGTGTTCCAACAGGCCAATCGGCAAGATGAACAGATGTTCCTGTGAGATTACGATGGATTGTATCAACCATGAATGGACTTACAGGGGCAATGAGTTTACTCAAGGTAACCAGAACTTCATGAAGTGTGTGTTGACAAGCCAATTTGTCATTTGATTCTGCTTCATCCCATAATCGACGGCGACTGCGACGAACATACCAATTTGACAAATCATTGACGATGAACTCTTCGAGGTCACGGCATGCTTTATGGAAATTCCAACTTGTGAATCCTTCATGATATGCTCGTGCAGTCGTATGAAGTTTTGATAGAATCCAGCGATCGAGTCTTGAGCGTTCTTCGACAGGTAGTGGTTGAGTTTCAGGATCGAAGCCATCCAAAGCTGCATAATCTGCATGGAAGCGGTAAACATTCCACAGAGTCAAGAACATCTTTGCATACGTCTCTCGAACACCATTTGAATCGAACTTCAATGGATTCCATGGGGCTCCAGCAGTCACCATGTACCATCGAGTTGCATCAGCACCTTCTCGATTGAAATGGTCCCACGGGTCTACGATATTCCCTTTTGATTTCGACATCTTCTTTCCTTCGGCATCAAGAATGAGGCCAAGCGATAAACATCGCTTGTATGCAGGAGAATCAAAGACGGTGGTAGAAACGGCTAGGAGGGTGTAAAACCATCCACGTGTTTGATCGACACCTTCACAGATATAATCGACAGGGAAAGACGAATCGAATGTCTTCTCTTCATCGAATGGATGATGCCATTGGGCGAAAGGTGCGCAACCAGAATCAAACCAACAATCCATGACAAATGGCTCTCTTTTCATTGGTTTACCGTGTTCAGATACCAATGTGAATGCATCAACGACTGGTCTGTGTAAGTCAACATCGGCTGGGCAATCAGGATTTTCAATTCCAGCAGCTTGCGCTTTTGCGACTTCTTCTTGAAGTTCAGCAATCGAACCGATGCACTTCATATTTCCATCTTCATCTCTCCAAACAGGGAGTGGTGTACCCCAGTATCGCTCGCGGGAAATAGCCCAATCCTTGACGTTTCGTATCCATTCGCCAAATCGACCTTCTCCAACCCAATCAGGAGCCCATTCGACACCATCGTTGAATTCGAGGAGGCGCTCTTTGACTGCTGTCATGCGAACAAACCAAGAATCCATGGCATAGTAAAGCAGGGGATGGTCTGTTCTCCAGCAGTGAGGGTAGTCGTGGAGGTAACTTTTCTCTCTGTATAACAGACCAGAAGAAACGTTTTCATTTTGTTCGACAAGAATCTCCATGACTGAATCATCACATTCCTTGACATATCTTCCATCGAGTTGTGGATGAATTCCTGGTACGAAATGCCCATTCATTCCAACAGTGTGGTACGCTGGAAGTCCTACTTCCATACCGAGGTTGTAATCGTCTTCACCGTACATGACTGCGGTGTGAACTACACCAGTACCATCCGTTGTTGTCACCCAATCGGCTGAGAGTACGGTCCATGCAGTCTCAGAATCTCCTCGAGGAACAGCACCTGGGAAGAGCGGTTCATACGATCGTCCAACAAGAGCAGATCCAGGGATTTCTTCGATGATATCGACGTGGTGCCTTAGTACATCGCCCATGAGATCCTTGGCAAGAATCAATTCTTCACCAACTCTTGCTCCGCCCCTACCTTGCCATCCTTCAGGTTCTTCTCGAACTCTGCAACGAGCGTAGGTGATTTCTGGTCCCACTGCGAGTCCAACGTTACCTGGAAGGGTCCAAGGAGTGGTTGTCCATGCTAGGATGGATGCATCATCATCGGTTAGTTTGAATTTGATGTAGACCGAAGGTTCCTCGACTTCTTTGTAGCCAAGTGCGACTTCGTGACTGGAATAAGACGTTCCTGTTTGCGGACAATAGGGGAGAACCTTATGGCCACGATACAAGAGATTTTTATCGAACATTTGCTTGAGAGCCCACCAACAGGATTCAACATAATTGTTGTCTAGTGTCACGTACGGGTTATCTAAATCTACCCAATATGCCATCCGTTCGGTCATCTCTCTCCAAGCGCTTTCATAGGTCCAGACGCTTTCTCGACAAGCGTCGTTGAAGGCTTGCATACCGAATTCTTCAATGGCTTCATTACTCATTAAATCAAGTCGCTTTTGGACTTCAATTTCAACAGGTAATCCGTGTGTATCCCAGCCACCTTTACGTTGTACGAGGAAGCCTTCCATTGTCTTCCAACGGCATACAAGATCCTTGTAGGCTCTTGCAACGACGTGATGAATTCCTGGCTTTCCGTTTGCAGTCGGTGGACCTTCTAAGAAAATGAAGGGTGCGCCATCTTTGCTCGAACCAATTGAAGATTCAAAGGCGTTTTCATTCTTCCATGTATCCAGTAAAGCGGTTTCAAGCGCTACTGCATCGAGGTCACCTGCTGCTGACGGTCGAACCATGACCCTGCGAATAACACGGTTGATTTCAACCTCTCCCTCATTTTCGAGGAAGATTGAGGAGTGACACATTCAAGACCTTTCAAATTCAGGCAGACACATGGCCGGGTCCTTGAAAGGTCGGAGCGTTGCTTTCTTCGTTCTGTTCTTATTCGTGTTCGCACCGTTCACTTCACTTGCTCCTTCGGCTTCCTTTGATGTTCTTGAAGAGGCTGCTACGCCTACATTAGTCGGCGAAAACACACCTGTTGTGGTTGATATTAGGCCGGGTCAAACAAGTCAAAACCCGTTTGAGTTAACACTCCCTTCATCCTCGGGTTCAATCACAAATCTTGAGATGACGATGCAATCGGTACCGCTTCAAAATTCTCAGACCCTTCTGTGGCAAGGCGCATCTGCGTGGAATCATCTTGATGCCAATCATAGCAACACATACTCCCAATCTGGGTCGTTAACAGGGTCTGGTTCTTCACCAGGGTATGATTTCAATAACGGTGCTCAAGGATGGACGTTTTCGAATTCATACAGCGGTAGGGTCACATCGCCTGCGTGTGGATACAACGGTTCGAGTGGAGGTTCAATTCGAACCTATGCCGGCTCAACCTATGCTACATCTCCAGTGATCGATCTTGCAAATCGCGTAAATATCCCATTCCATGCTTGGGTTCACGAAGGAAGATCGGGTTGTGGAGAAACTCCTGATAGTGGAGAGGATCTCCAGTTCCAGTACAAGAATGCTGCAGGAACTTGGACTGCCTTCAGAACATTTAGCGGTGGTGGATCGGTTACTTCCAATTCTCAATTTACAACCACTTTGCCAACAGGTGCTTATCATTCAAACTTCCAGGTTCGCCTGCATCAAACAAGCGGTAGTTCAACCTGTTGCGATTACTGGTTTGTTGATGATGTGAAAATAGTCCTCCCTCCAGTTACGGAATGGACAAGCCCTAGTTTTGGATACAACAACTCAGCTACATTTTCACTTGCAGAAGGGCCATATGCACCGATGTACATCAATGCAGATTTCCCAGAGAATTCTTTCCTATCATGGACACTTATTGACGATGTTACAGGTGAAAATCTTTCTGGCTTTGAAGCCATTAATGGAACCCGAGTTCATCTTGATGCAGTCGATTGGAACGAATACGGTTCTCTGCGAATCCGCCTTGAACTATCGGGTTCAAGCACCAATGCCATGCCGGTAATTGAATCCATCTCAGCAGGAGGTCTCATGACTGAAGAATTCACAACGGACCCTTCCCTTCGTGGATGGAGCGTGACCAATGCCTCCGTCTTGGCAGGAACGTTGACTTCAATGAACAACAGTACAGTTACTTCTCCATGGTTTGCAAACAATGCGCCTATGGCAGGTTATTTGGTCTCAGCAGTAATGAATGAATACGATGCATATGTTCGCCATCATGCCACAGATAATTGGACTTCGATAAGTCTGCCATATACCGGGTCACTCGAAGCCAATGAGCATTCGTTCCAACTTCATTTTGTCCATAATTCATCCACGCCAAGTTTACTCGATAAGGTGCAGGTTACATTACAAACTGGTGCTAAAACCATTGCACCTTCTCTCGATCTCAACAATGATGGGATCAATGAATGGGGTGTTGAAGATGCACGGATTGGGTCCTGGGGATTCCAAAATAAATTTGATTCAGGGGAATACTCCACTGGTTCTGGTTTTGGATTTTCAGGTATTGCTTCAACTTCGGTTTGGATTCCGACTTCTGAATTGGGTGGTTTTGGACTTGGTATTTCCTCAGAAAACGGAAACATGACGGGAATCTCTCTTCGTGTTGGTGGTTCTACAGTTGTGTCTAAATCAATTGACGGAGCCACTGTGGCCCATTTGCAACTCAATGCTTCTGAACTTGACTTATTGGAGGCCACATTGTCAAGTCAATCAGCTGTGCTGTATCATATGGGTGAAGGTTTTGCCTTGGTTGATATTGAAGCCTATGGAAATGGATTTGCAACATTTTCCAATCTTGCAGTTCCTTACAATACCTCTATTTCGATCAGTGCTGATGAGCAATCACCTCTGGTGATGTCTGCAAACTCAGCAACAAGAACAGTAAGTGCTACCCCCAGCATCACCTTCCCATTCACTGGGTTGTCGAACGGGAAAATAATGGTTGAAGTGACCGATCTTGGCTTTAGTGAAGATGTTGAAACAGGCACGGCTTCTATCGATAATGCAACCTGGCCAATGACACCATCACAACGTTGGATGTCGTTCACGACAAGGTTCAGTATTGATGCAGATCGTTCCGCAACCCTTGTTCGTTTGGATGTACAAGGGGACCTGAATCATGCGACCTGGTTACTTCCAGTCGGTGGTGGCACGCCCCTTGGCCAAGGCGATAGTCATCTTGTAGAACTCCACCCAACTGAACCGATCACTGTCACCAGTATCTCAGCAACGATGAGTGAGATGACAGTACAATTCAGAATGGAGCAAGGTTGGGATGATGAGCAACAACTGTCCGTTTCAATGCGTGTTGTTTTGGACAACGATGTTGTTTCAAGACCAAGTCAAAGTTTCTGGGGCGGAGCAGGACTTCAAGCATTAGAAAACGATTTGGTCATTAAATCCGTTCTTATCACCGATGACAACGGACCAGTTTCATCTTCAAAGGAATACCTAGCAGCAGGTACTGGTCTAAACTTTTCAATCGATATCGGCTATGAGGGAGTAGACGGGATTGATTCATTTGCTGATGGTGATGCAGAAGTTCAACTTTGGCAAGGCTCGACAATGGTTGCGAACACAACGTCTCTTGATGGGGATATGTGGAACGTTTCAGATGCTGCTCCGTTTACGTTTGGTGACCTCGGATGGACTGTGCGAGTGATTCCGCTAGAAGGTGGGGACATTACCAATGATTCGGAACAAACCCGTTCGTTCAAGATTGACCCAACTTCGCCTTCTGTGATTTTCTCGAGTGTTGATTGGTACGACCACCGTGTTGCTTCAACCAGTCAAACCGTTCAATTCCAAATCCTCGATCCAGTTCTCTTGCCTTCGAATGTTCAGGTCATGCTCTGGCGAGAATGGGCTGATGATACCGATCTTAATGGATTGCCAAGCGCTGATGAATACAATTCAAGGTCGTTGATTATACCAACCGATCTCACAGTCTCTACGGGATTGTACACGCTCCTCTTCGATGATTCAATGGGATCATTAGGTCAGAAAGTTGCGGGATACCTTGTTGGAAATGATGCTTCAGGACAAGCCTTGCAAGATGGTGGAACCTCTGCCGACGGAGAACATTTGTTCATGTATCAACTTGGACCAGATGGCCCGCCTACACTTTCCTCAAATGCAATGTCTTGGGATGGAGGGGTTCAATCTTGGCTTCATCCAGGCCAGCCATACACGCTTCGTGTTGATATGAGTGAACCAAATGGTGCATCTGATCTGACCACTGTTGAGATTCAACTTGCATCAAATATTCTCACTTCTCCGTTATCGTTTACATGGGATTTCGTTACAGACTCATGTACCTCGAATAGCATACATCTCATTATTCACTCATGCGATATGCTTGCCCTTAATGGTGCACAAGCTGGACCGTATGAGAAAGATACTCGCCTTGTGGTTGATTTAGAGCTTGCTTGGACAACACCCGATTTGGGCGATACGTTCCGAGAACCAAGTGTTCGAATCGTCGATCGTGCTGGGCAAGAAGTGCTCCAAACATTCCCTGCCCTACGCTGGCGATTTTCACCTGCGTTGACGATTCCTCAAGAAACAGTATCTCTGGTTTTGACTCAAGGGTCCTCCCTTGAGGATGGAGCACGTATTCCTCCGAATTCTCCGTTTGAACTCACGGGAGGACTTGTCTTTGAGAAAACAACAACGATGCCAGAATTCAACTGCAGTGTCGATGTTATGTTTGCAGGACAGACCTATTCGGTTCAGACATACGATGGGATTTGGAACGTACCACTGGTTAGCCCCTCGACTTCCGGAACGATACCATTGACTTGGTCAGTGGGTTGTTTGCCTCCACAAGGTATTGATTCCACTGCAAAGGAATCATCGGTGAAATGGATGATTGTCGACGGGCTCGGCCCTGAACCCAAAGAAGTTCAAACACCTCGTCCCGGAGCAATTCTATCTGCTGATGAGCATGAAGTCACCATCGTTCTTTCTGAAGAAGGCGGTATCGACTACGAATCCTTACGATTAGTATGGTGGGTTGAAGATACTGTGACTGGTGATTACCTTCGTGGTGGAGACGCTCCATTCTTACTTCAAGGAACTGAAATCAGTGGCCTCAATCTTGTTGGAACAGGAACCATGGATCTCTCGGTCATAACCGATGATATGTTGATTGATCTGTTGACAGTAAACGTCCTTGTGGAAGGGCGTGATCTTGCTGGTAATCAGGTGCTCGGGGCAAATGGTGAATCCTCAGGGAATGCCGTTACCTCGTGGCTTATGGAATGGAGAAGACCGACGTTTGACCTCGATAGTCCTGCAATTCAATATTCCCGTTTGAACGTGAAAGAAGGCGAGACAACCGCAGTCCAAATCTTTGTCAAGAATACCGGAACACTTGATGGTTCAACTTCGGCCACAATTTCAGTTGTTCGAGCCGATGGAACCACCTCCGTTCTTCGAAACGCTAATGTTGAGGTTGCAGAGGGTGCAGTTGGAACTATTCTTCTGGATTGGGGTCCTGAAAAAGAAGGTTTACAATGGATTGAAGTTGTCCTCGATAATGGGAAAAAGGCGAATGGGCCATCCATTGACGTACGTCCACAGCGTGAACCGAGCTTTACCGAAACCGTCTTTGGAGAAGTGAATCCAGTTCTCGGCTCCGTCGGCTTGCTGTTAGCAGTTGGAATCATTGGAGCTTTGCTTTTGATGGCTCGAAATGCAACCGTGCGTCGCGGTTCGAAATCTGAAATCGAATGGGATGAATACTCCGATTATCTCGAAGATGAGGAAGAGGAATTTGATGACCCCGATGCGGATTTGTTTGTACCTGAGGCTGCTGCTGCAACAACAGCTGCTGCGACAACTTCTGCTTCTACAGACGGTTGGACTCAAGGTGCTGATGGCGTTTGGTGGTGGCAAGATCCGAACGATTCGAGTTGGTGGTACAAAGATGCTAACGGCGAGATTCTCCAATACAAGTAAGGCATCAGGGCTATGAATCACGGCGGGTTGGCTAAACTATGGGCAATCAAAGCAAGGGACTTATTGCCCTGCTTCAACTCAATCCTACGGTTGGAGATATCGTAGGAAACGCTGAGCGTTTACAAGAGATGGTAAACCGTGCTCAATCGCATGGTGCTTCTGCTTGTGTCAGTACTGAACTCGCCATTTGTGGATATCCTCCCAGAGATTTACTGATGCAACCAAGTTTCATCCAAATCGCCCAGGAAGCAGCGATGAAACTCAATGTGGACATACCAGTTCTTGTTGGAACACCGACTGTACCAGAACATCATCGAGAACAACCTGGAAACGGTGTTCTTCTCGTCGGAAATCAAGCACCTGCGAAAGTTGTTGCTCGTAAGCAACTTCTTCCCACCTATGATGTGTTTGATGAGGCCCGATATTTTGATGCGGATGATCGTCCAGGAATTGCTCGAACCATTAACGGCTCATTCGAACTCGGTGTTACTGTATGCGAGGATGCTTGGCAAGTCTCGGGGGAAACACCTTCAAAGTACGATGCAGATCCGATTGAACAACTTGCAGAATGGGGACGTCAAGGCGTAGAACTCGATGCTACAGTCAACCTTTCAGCTTCACCGTATCATGCCGAGAAAATACAAACACGGCTCCGTGTGGCTCGAACAGCGGCTGAATGTCTCAATCATCCATTCCTACTTGCGAACCAAGTGGGTGGTAACGATGATCTTCTGTTCGATGGCCGTTCACTGGGCGCATGGCCGAATGGAGATGTGGTGATTGCACCCGCTTGGGAGGAAGGAATACTTCTCATCGATGTGAATGATTCAACTCGTTCTCAATGGATTTCAATGGAAGATGGAGAGAGTGCTGGTTTGACTCAACTTTCTGGAGAACATGAACTTCAACAGGACGAGGAAACAGTTCTCGAGGCTCTGGCCGATGCTGTCGTATTAGGCCTCCGAGATTATTGTAGGAAATCAGGAATCAAACGAATCGTTCTTGGCTTAAGTGGAGGTATTGATTCTGCAGTTGCTGCATGTGTAGCCTGTGCAGCTGTCGGTCCAGAGAATGTACTCGGTCTTTCTATGCCTTCTCGATTCTCATCCGAGCACTCAAAATCAGATGCAAAGCATACTGCTGAATCCTTGGGAATGGAATATGATTCACTTCCAATCGATGATCTTCATCATTTGGTTGAGAATCAAATCGAATCGGTATTGCAGAACGGATTTCCAGTCGCTCGAGAAAACATTCAGGCTCGATTACGAGCAATTCTTGTCATGTCCCATGCGAATGCCCAACAACGTATGGCAATTGCAACTGGGAATAAATCTGAACTGGCTCAAGGCTATTGCACACTCTATGGCGATATGGCTGGAGGATACACACCTCTCGGCGATGTCTACAAGATGGAAGTGTATGGTTTAGCGAACGTCTTCAACAATCGAGCCGTAAAAGAAGGAAAGGTTGCTCCAGTTAGTGATTCAACTCTGACCAAACCTCCTTCTGCTGAACTTGCTCCTGACCAACGTGATGATGATACACTACCTCCATACACTGTTCTTGATTCAATCCTAAAGCATCATATTGAAGATGGTCTCGGAGCAGACGAAATTGCAGCAAAGGGACATGATCGAGATACTGTTGTTACGGTACTTAGACGACTTGAGGCAAATGAGCACAAGCGATGGCAAATGGCTCCTGCACCTCGTGTTTCTCCTCGTGCCTTCGGTCAAGGCTGGCGGCATCCTCTCGCAAGTCGTCATGATTGGCGTCGTTAATCGGTGAAGATAAGAGGGAAAAGCCAGAGGGTCAGTCATGACGGAGAAGTACCTCAACATTGCTGGGTACAAATTCGTCACAATCCCTGATAGGGATACTCTTCGACAACCGTTCAAGCACAAGTGTGATTCACTTGAATTGAAGGGTACTGTTCTATTGAGTCATGAAGGCATCAATATTTTTGTTGCAGGTCTTGAATCAAACATTGTCCAATTTCGAAATTGGGTCATTGAAGATGAACGCTTCAATGATATCTCATTCAAAGAATCGACCTCAGATGCACAACCATTCAATCGAATGAATGTTCGATTGAAAAACGAGATCATTTCAGTGGGTCTTCCAAATTTTGATCGTATCGATTCCGAAGAAGGACGAATCTTTCCAAATGAACTGCATCAACGTCTCTCAAATAATGAGGACATTGTTTTACTCGACACAAGAAACACGTATGAAACACGGTTAGGCAGTTTCCAAAATTCAATTGAACTTGGCATAAGGACCTTCAGAGCCTTCCCTGAAGCAGTTGCAAACATGGATACTTCACTCAAAGACAAACAAATTGTCATGTTCTGTACTGGTGGTGTACGTTGTGAAAAAGCGAGTGTTATCATGCGAGATGCTGGTTTTACGAATGTCAGGCAATTGGAAGGCGGTATCCTTGGCTACTTCCAAGAAGTTGGAGGTGATCATTGGAACGGAGAGTGCTTTGTATTCGATAAGCGAGTTGCTCTAAAGCCTGATTTAACAGAGACTGGAACAACCGTATGCTTCGCCTGCAGAGAGCCTTTGCTTCCAGAGCAACAACTTGACCCAGCTTATGTTCCTGGAATCTCCTGCTCATATTGCATCGACAGAGTTCAACTCCAAACGACCCATTGATCTTGAATCGATGGCAAGAGGTATTGATGCAATTCATGTCCATGAACTCCATCATCTGCAATGAAAAATACATGTGTTGATGAAGCGATTAAACCGCCATATGTCCCTGCGTTTGAATCATTCCCGATTCCTGTATATGGATCAAAAGCCACTGTAGCAACTTGATTATCGATCGCCCATAATGCATGGCCGCTATTGGTTCCTGTTTCATCAATTCCTTCAGCGAGAACGAACAATGTTGAATCCGTATACATCAAGGCTTGAGGTAGGCTACTGCTTATGCCCTGCATCAAATCAACTGTGAGATGAGTTCCTTCTACGGTTCCGTCCGTCTGGCACAACTCCATCCCTGTGCTGGCAAGAACACAGTCAAACCAAATCGTATTTCCATTTGTAACAGATTCGAGACTATGACCTGGTGCAAGGATTGTTGAACTCAATTCAACAAGGTTCGAGGTTGCAAAGGAGTATGAGAATAACGTAGCATCTGCGCCGCGATAAACCACATCAAAGATGATTGAATCTCCAATCTGATGCAATCCTAACTTAGGAGCCATTGTTGTAACGGGTGTGGTTGTACCTTCCTTCGTCATTGAAGTAAGCCATTGAAGGCCACCAGTGCCATCGAGATGTACCAGTTGACGACCAGTTCCATCTCCAGCGACGAGCACCAACCCATTGTTGGAAACCATTGCTTCTGATGGCGAAGAATCACCAAATGGATGAAGATCATACATCGTTAGTGTTCCCTGTGAATCCAATTGCATCACTTCAAGGCCAATATTGGCTTCTTTTGCTGCAAACCAAAGTCGATCATCATCACCAAGCAGCATGTTTTGACCTAATGAGGAAAGAGATGTGGATTGATTCATCAAGTCTGAACTTGCACTGCTTGTAAGCCAAGGTGCTTGCCAGATTGAAGTTGTTACACTTCCGTTTGTCCACCACATCCGTTGTCCTTGTTGTCCATTTGTGGTGAAAACAACTCCATTCATCCATTCTGTGATTTCACTTGTGTAATCAATCCCATCGCCAGTCTCAATATCTCCAACCATCAATGTCCCTGAAGCAGTTCCATCAGAAACCCACAATTCACGACCATGGACGCCATCATCTGCATCAAACACGAAGCGTAATCCACGTTCTGTCTCCATGGATTGAAGTCCAAGGATCTTACCTGGAATGGAATCTCCAGATGGATGAATATCTTTCAACATTATCGGCGTATTATCAACATCAAGCATCCACAATTCGCAGCCGTTGATTCCATTATTAGAGGAAACTAAAACTGTGTTTCCAAATGCGATTTGGTTACATGTGGAGGAATATCCATTTGTTACGCCTGGATTCATATCTCCTACAATTCCCTGATACAATTGCTCAGAACAAATTCGAAGGGATTCACGAACTTCATCATCATGAAGAATACCATCTCCTGCGATTCCTCCATCAATTCCATCATCAACTCCGAAGCGCATGACTACGCCTTTGGAACAAAGAGCAGTTGGTGCTGGCTGTTGATCGATAAGGGCTGAATAACCTTGGCTTCCGTTGTTGCCATGTTCTCCAGCTTCTCCATCGTCTCCCAATCGGCCATCACAGACGTGAGCGGTTGTTTCTACTTCTGTTGAATCCAAGAATTGGTTTCGATTCGTGTCGATTCCAGATTGAACTTGTATTCCTCCAAATGAACAAGGTATTCCTGGTGATAAGGCTGTGAGATTAACAAGACTTCCATTCCCATGTTCGCCATTGATTCCTTCATAGCCTTGTTGACCTTGAGGGCCTGAAAGACCTTGTTGACCGTGACAAACTTTGGTGCTTGAAGTAATTTCATCTGTTGATAGTTTACCGTTCCCATCGAAGTCCGTTCCGAGGAAGATATCTGCTCCACCTTCTGGGCAATAGACGTCAGCTTCTCTTCCTTCTGTTTCGACAAGTATGGCACTTTCCTCAATATTTTCATCGGATAGAGGCTCGAGTGCTTGATTGAGAACAACTGCCCAGATCGACAGAAGAAGTGCACTCAGTACGACGGTTGTTTTGAGAATACGTTTTGCATTCTCGAGAGATAGAAAACGAGTTTGTTGTCTATCTCCGCGGGCTGTTTGGTTATTGTTCTCAGATGAGGACATAATGAGTGGAGTGACGTCAACGGTATCAAAACCATCGGTTAATCATACGAGTCTTGATGAAGCGCCAGTACTTCGAACATAATATGCACCTGCCAGAGAGGTTATCTCAACAACTCGAAGGGTTGGAAGGGGCTACTCGACAAAAAGCGGCTCGTCTCGTCGTAGACTTAGCACGTACTGCAAAAGCATCCACCTTCGTTGAGGTGGACCATGCCCACGTTTCAGGCGTTTCAGTGATCACAGGAGGTCACGGTCTACGTCGTTTCTTGAAGGATCTAAGTGGTGATGAAAATGGGACCGTTGTGATTCCAACAACGTTGAATTCCGCTGGATGCGATAAACGTAAAATGAAGGAAATGGATATTGCTTGGCCAGATTTTCTAGAACAACAATTTGAGATTGTTCAAGCCTATGACCGATTGGGCATTGAATCAACGCTCTCTTGTACGCCCTATGACCGAGGGATTGAGATTGAGGGTGAAACCGCTTCATGGGCTGAATCAAATGCAGTTTGTTACACAAATACGTGGACATCACTCATCACGAACAGAGAATCAGGACTCAGTGCGTTAGCCACTGCATTGACAGGCTATGCTCCTGAATGGGGCTTGCACCTTCCCGAACACAGGATTCCAAACATTCGTGTCAAGATTTCCTGCGAACTTGAGACGCTCTCTGATTACTCTATTCTAGGGGATTGGATTGGACGAAATGCCAAGCCAGAATGGAATCTTCCGTTCGGGCCCATGCCTTATGTTGAAGGTTTACCGAATTACATTTCCTTTGCTCGTAAGAAGGCATTGACAGCAGCAGCTGCAAACTATGGTACGCCAATGATGTGGGTCGATGGACATTCATTACAATCATTGGAGGATTTTTCGAACGTTGAATGGCAGGGTGAACTGGAATTCACTCAAGCCGATCTAATGCATCGATATGAGGAACTAAAGCCAGAAGGTCAAGTGGATTTGGTTGTCATCGGTTGTCCTCAAGCCAGTCTGGAAGAAATGAGGACGACTGCTTCTGCCTTACGCTCTCATATGGAATTTGGAGAACGTATTGATGATCAGCGTTTGTGGGTTTTCACAAGTCAAGAAAATTATACTCTCGCTGAAGCAGATGGTACACTGTCGATGCTCGAGGAAGCAGGTGCTCTTGTTCTGGTTGACACCTGTCCAGAAGTGACACCGTATAATCGCGAGAAATACAATCATCTCCTAACAAATTCGATGAAGGCGGAACATTATCTCACGAGTGGGCTCAATCGTATTCCAACCAGCGTAGCGCCTATTGTCGAATGTGTTCGCCATGCAGTTCATCCGTCTCTTAGCGAGGGTCCAAGGCCTGAATTGTCCCATTCCTCGCATGGAGGTCAAACGTCAGCGAAAACTCATCAAGATGGAGAATGCACCATTCTTGGAAAGGGTCTAGATTCTCAAGAGGATTTCTGTATTGAAGGAATTGCGATGGTTACTGATGTTCCAATTACGTATCTTGGTTATGTGAATCGTGACACAGGTGTTATCGAAGAAGCAGGGCATCCGCTTGATGGAAGAGCAATTGAAAATAAGATTCTCATTTATCCAAAAGGGTCTGGTTCAACGGTTGCACCATATGTCTTGATGGGACTATTGTATGAAGGGAAAGGCCCCAAAGCTATCGCTAACCGGGATGTTTGCCCGCTTACATTGCCCGCTTGCTCATTGCTCCATGTTCCATATGGCCATGGATTTGAAGAGGATCCGTGCATGCTTGTCAACGATGGTGATTCTATTCGCTTTGAACGCAAGGATGGCATTGTTAGCATTACTGTGTTGGAACGGGCGTGAACATATGCGAGTACTCGTAACTGGTGGGGCAGGTTTCCTCGGTTCGAGTTTGGTTGAGCATCTGCTTGACCTTGATGATGAAGTCGTCGTTCTCGATAACTTCTGGAGAGGTAAACCCGAAAATCTAGAGCGTATTCTTGACAAGATTACGCTTATCGAATCTGATGCTTCTGAAGCGTCATCCTACGGTTTGATCAAAGATCCATCCTCGATCGATGTTGTCTATCATCTCGCTGCTGTAAATGGTACGAAATGGTTTCATGAAGAGGCACGAATGGTTATGGATGTAAATCTAAATTCGACACTAAGGGCAATTGAATTCGCAGAACAATATCGCTGCAGATTCGTATTTACTTCCTCTCCAGAAGCATATGGTAATTCAGAAGTGATGCCACTAGGAAGTCTAGAATCTTCTCTCTTCACCCATCCATCTCATCACCAACGTCATGCCTATGGTGGGAGTAAATATCTTGGTGAATTAGCGGTCCAACACGCAGTTCGTCAAGGGCTTGATGGACGGGTTGTACGTCCATTCAATGGATACGGTCCTCGTTTGAGTCAAGATGAATATGGGCAAGTTGTTACCATGATGATGCGTTCAGCCCTTGATTCCAATCTCGTCCACGTTCATGGGGATGGAAAACAAACACGTTGTCTCACATGGGTTGACGATATTGTTCAAGGCATTGCGCTCTCAGGTCGTGTAGATTCATGTTTGAAGACTGGAGAGTCCCTTGCTGGTCGTTCGTTTAACCTTGGTTCCACAGAAGAGATTTCAATGCTTCATCTTGGGGAGACCATTTGTGATCTTGTTCATGAAAAAACGGGTGTGCTGGTCCAAGTCGAGATGACAGAAGGCTATCCTGGCGATTCATTACGTCGAGTCCCCCATCTTGTGGAGGCAGAGAACTCTCTAGGCTGGACTGCAACGACTTCCCTTGAAATTGGACTGCGTCAGACATTGGAATCAATGTTGTAATCCCATGCAGTTGGCGTAGCCATCAATCGGTTCAATCCATGTTGACAGAGGAGATGAACTGACTCGGTAGGTAGATGTTCTCCTGGGACAATTAATTTCGTTAATCGCAATACTACGAGACTGGCTTTTGCCTCGGGTAGATCATGTTCTGCCACTACTTCTGCCTCGATTGCCATTGATGCTTCTTTCATAATGAGTTTATTTGATTCTAAAGATTCGATTTCAAATGCATCCCATTCACTTTGTTCCCTTGGAATCGGTTTGCATGTTTCATTAACGAGGCGAGCGTTTTCCTGATTCGGTTGTAGGAAATTTAGGACCGCTTTCCCGTTCTCTCTAAGATTTATGAGGGAGTCACGGACTCGATCTTCCCGATTTACTGACAATGATATGACTGCAAGCGGTGGTGAATTTGCAACGATGGATACCGATGTGTATGGTGCTAAATTCCGAATACCATTGTTCGATTCGGTACCGAGCATTACGAGTGGTCTTGGACTAACGAGATTCGAAAGAAAGAGTGAACGTGCCTTATGTTCCATGTCGTCTAAGGTATGCTTTGATGCTTCTTGATGAAGGGTTGGGTTTTCCTTAGGGAACCACCGATTAAGTTCACCAGCTTGTATTTCCTCCAATGCGTGGCGAGTAAATTCCCGGTACGTTTCCCATTGTGGAATCTCTTCAGTATCTCCTCTTGCTTGCTTACGAAGAATCGATGCATCAGCATATTCGATGCATTTTGTGAGAAAATCAATGACGTGTTGTCTACCTTCCATTTCAATTTCTCCTTTCTTCGTAATCCTTTCGTTGCATATGAAACGAGGCAGGGTTGCCTTTCCAAACTTCGCCATCAGGTATGGATTTGGTTAGAACAGAACCAGCGCCAAGTACAGCATTTACGCCAATGGTTACGCCTGCAAGTATCGTGACTCCACCACCGATTACAGCATTTTCTCGAATTGTTACTGGCCCCCATTTGTCTCTGTTTCCTGAGGGAGGGTATTTATCGTTTAGAATAGTAGAATTCGGTCCGATGAAGACATTCGATTCTATTTTGGTGCAATCGGAGATGTAGGTCGAACCTTGAATTCGAGTCCCATTACCGATTTCCACTGAGCGACCGATATGGCACATTGATCCGATGACGATATTGTCTCCAACAACCAGTCCTTTGCCAATGTAGCATGGCTCATAAGCATTCGACGTAGCATTGAGGGGGACTCGTTTCCCTCCGATGTCCTCTTGCATAATGTTCACTCTTCCAATGAGAGTTCACGAAGCAACATCTCAACATGCCCCTTCGCTCGAACATTGTATCGACACCATTCGATTGTACCGTCAGGGCCAATAACAAACGTGGAACGGACACATCCCATGTATTCTCTTCCGTAATTCTTCTTCATGCGCCATGTTCCAAATTGATCATGCAAAGCACCTTCAGTATCAAGGAGTAATGGGAAGTTCAAGTCTTGTTTCGAGATGAATTTTTGGTGAGACTTTTCGGAGTCTTTGGAAACACCGAGTACTTCGTAGCCTTCGGATTTGAGTCTCGCCATGTTATCCCGGAAGTCACATGCTTGTTTTGTGCAACCTGGGGTTGAATCTCTGGGATAGAAGTACAGAATAACACTTCTATCCTTTTCGATGTAATCGGACGAAGTATGCGTTACTCCGTTTGAATCAATTGCAGAAAAGGCAGGGGATTTCATACCGACTTCGAGAGTTATTGGTTCGGACATGGCTTGACGTGACATCCATTTGTCATCAATGCTTGGTTTTGGCCTCGTTTTCAGGTTAAAGAGGATACTCAGGCGCTATGCAATATGGTTTATTTTTAATGCGTATTGAATAAATGAGCAGAATTTGCCAATTGTTTGATAAACTGTCCCAATACAGGTTAATCTATGGCGGGTCCGAGCATGTCGCGAAGATGCCGCAAATATTCCAAGAAGATTTCTCGTGCCAAGACGAAATACGATCTTCAGAGTATTGCTTCAACCATCCAAAGCGAGTTAGACCGCAGGAACATCACCTACGATGAAGCCCTCACACTTGGGAATTTCATTCAAAACCGAGCAGACCAGTTGCCGGGGAATTCAATTGTCTATGCGGTATCTGACAGGGACGCTTATCGCCGCACATTGGAGATTTACCTCCGAGACGCCCTCCTCACTCGAACCGAACAACTTCTTCTGTGGGAAGAGCGCAGACGATTAGGAATTACAGACGAGGAACATGATCGTCTTTTGGCTCAATTACTAGAGATATGGAAATCACAAGGTAAGTCAGTAACGATTCAACGATTTGAGAAAGCAGGAGGTTCATCGAATGCTTAAGCAGAAGGGAATACCTGTTCTTCTCGTCACCTTATTCTTGATTCAAGTGGCTTTGCCGTTTGCTGATGCTACTGAAACATCCGGCCGCGCAGGACCTGATTTCCAAGTGACTGCTATGAAATTCGATGGGGCAGGATCGGTCATCAATGGGTCGTTAATTTTGGCTCCTGATGTCCATACTGTCCGTATTGATGTATCCAATGTTGGTACGACTGCGGGTAGTGCTTTCCTTTCCTTGGTTCACAAAGGATCACCGAGCGCTGCAGAGAGTACTGTCGACACGGTCGATCTTGGTTCCGTCCCTGGTGGTTCTGCTAGCACGACTTATCTGTTATCGTGGACGGCCACAACAGGACCTTCACAAACCCTCTTCGCTCGAGTTTCAAGTGCAAATGATGGGAATCCTACAAACAACGAATACCGTAGGGATTTCAACGTTGAAACCCTCCATGAAGCGAATGTCATAGGAGATACACTACCAACCATAGCTCCCGGAAACGCAAATGTCGTTCTAAATCGACAGAGTCACTCCTTTGAGACAACCATTCGAAACGATGGTGTGATGGCCACAAGTGCTGTTATGAATTTTGTTCTTACAAATGCCTCTGCCACGCCTTCAACAGTGAGCATCTGGTCCAATACTCAAATCATGCAACCAGGTTCAATTTACGATCCATCGGAAGGAGAGGTCCTAACAGGCACTTTCTCTGCATCTTCGCTGAGCGGTCTTTGGAACATGTCGGTTCAAGTCGTTCTCAATGGCACCGGATGGACTCAGACACAAACCTACAAAGAATTCGATGTTGTTTTCAGCGACTACAGCGCCGAAATGGTTGGTCCATCGGACCGTACAACCTCGCCGGGTGATTCGACTACGTTGTATTACGTTATCCAGAATACGGGTAGTTCAACCGACTCGTTCACTATCGCAGTATCGAGCACACTAGGTTGGGCTTCCACTGCTCTTGATACCGAAATTACCCCGTTTATTGGTATAGGGGAGACAACGACTCTGAGCGTTCAAGTGACAGTTCCTCCAAACGCTCTTCTATCCCAAGTGGACATTGTCTCGTTTTCGATTACATCTGCCGGCAGCGGGTATGTCTTATCCGAAACAACTCGCGTCATGGCGGGGGAATATCTTGAGGCTACAGTCGACATTACGGATGTGACAACGATGGTTGTACCTGGACAAACCAATCCCCTACCAACCATCCCCTTCACCGTTGAAAACACAGGCAATGCCCCTAGTTCGTTCAATCTTGTTTCAGGGCTCTCAGTCAATGCTCTGAATTGGAATCACACTATTTCAATCAGCAATACAGGAGAATTGCTGGTCGGAGAAACCGTTACTGGATTCATCACTTTGGAAGTTCCTTCTATCCAGATGCCTCTTGATCCTGCAGAGTACAACCGTGCCGGAGATAGCCTGAGTGCCTACATTTTTGCTGAAGCTGTCTCTGGAAGCATTCCTACGTCTGATACTGGTCAAATCGAAGTGCGGCCAGTCATCACAATCGATCCGGGGCTTCCAGTAGAAAGTGTCACATTAACTGAAAGCGATGTTCTCAATGCAGGCCAATCTACAGGAATTGATGAGATTTTTGCTCTTAACGTACAGGTACGGCATAATCTTGCTTCTGACATCACTGAAACCGTCGATGTTGCTCTAAGCGTAGGAGATATATCCTTCGAAGCTGCATCATCAGGTGGATTTAACGAAGTTGATCGATGGAATGCAGTGTTGACTCCAGAAGAATCCTTAGGCCTCTCTTTGGGAGATAGTTTCGCAGCCTCCCTTGGTGTTCAAAGTCAATCGGGTCAAGTACCTCTTGCAGGAACCATCAAAATTCCAGTAACAACGACTCCTACACTGGGCACTGTGCATGTTGCGAATGCAGTATACTCTTCTGCCATCACACAAGAACTATCGATTATTATTCCAAAAGTCATTGATGGAGAGATTACAGAAACAGGACCGCTTCCAGCAAATGTTGGCGTAGATACCGATTTCATGTTCACATTTGGAAATACTGGTAATGACCGTTCATCCTATCGTTTAGAAATAGTGCAAAATTTACCTGTGGGTTGGGAAGCGAGTCTTACAACAACGAGCCCAGATAACACAATTGTAGACCTTGCTAGCGACTTAGAAGATTATCCATTGTCATCAGGGGCGCATCTTTCTCTAGTCACTCTGACCGTGAAGACTGACCCATTAGCTCAAGCAGGCTTAGATCAACCTCTAACCATACGCTATTATGACCTTGAAACCGGGGCTTATGTGGGACAACAAACGATGGATATTAGGGTTGGTGAGACTGTAAATGCTTCACTCACACCTACGAATCAAACGATTGAAGCAACACCGTACGAATCACCTTCTGCCTTCGTTGTCATCAAGAATACTGGGAACGGCCCTACTACGTACAGCGTTTCTCTTGATGATGGAGGATATGATGACGTTGCATTTGAACTTGATACGTCAAGCAGTGTTATCGTCGCCGCAGGATATGAATCTTCAGTTCGTGTCAATATTAATCCAACACAAGAAGCGAGCGCAGATAATTTCTACATGGCAAATTTGACAGTTTCCATGATTGATGAAAACGGCTCTTTGGTTGAATTGTATGCAAACATTGTTGCAAACATGTCCGAAGTCCACGATGTTGTCCTCAGCACCCCTGATAATCTCGCTGCAGTTCCAGGTACCATCGTCACGTTACCGTTTGATTTAGAAAACACAGGTAATCTTGTTGAAACAGTCAATGTAAACATCTCTGTTGATGGGGGATGGGATGCAACGCCAATCATCCAATCCTTCACAATTCCAATCGATGGTACTTCATCTGGTACATTTGATATTACAATCCCAGCACTTGATGGCACAGACAACATGCTCAATGGGGCAATCCATGATGCTAACATTACAGTGTCAAGTACTGCTACGGGGGAGATCTATGTTGAAAGCAAGGTACAACTCCTCGTCGCCCCAGTCTTCACGTACACGCTCGAAAAATGGGAGAGTGAATATTTCTTCCACCAAGGCGATAATCGTGAATGGACAGCAATCATAACAAATACTGGAAACCAAGATGTTGTTGTGAATGTCGGTTACCAAATTTTCATGCCCGGTCTGACGATTGAAAGCGATGATTGGAGCCTATCCGCAACCTCTCCTACGCAGTTGTCATTGCCAAGGAACGTCCCAGTATCTTTGACAGTTGGTGCTAATGCAGAGGACACGAATCCAGATTTGACGACTGCTGCTGATTTCCGAATCACTCTTACCCCTACCGACGTCGATGTTGATGGTAGTGGGGAGTTCACAACCGAGTTGAAAATGAAGCGGTTGTTTGATATCGGATATGCCGATAAACTCGAGGCTCCTGCTAATGATGATCCAATCGCTGTATTCATCCCCTACTCTCACATTCCTTCATCTAACGATGCCCCTACTAATTATTCAATCGAAATTTGTGGAATTACTCGTCTACTGGACTTTAATGCAATAGGCCTTTCAGAGGATGACTATGTTTGGAACATTTCCATCATAAACCTCGAAGGCCCGGAATCTGTTCATTATGTCAACTTGACACAGCCATGTGTTCCCGGAACAAACATCATCGAACTTCCTGAACGAGTCAAGTACGTACAGTCGCCTCCATTGACCTTCATGGTAAAGGTACCTGACCGTCCAAATATTCTTCCAGGAGATGGCTATGATCTCGATATCCGCCTCTATCACCCTGATGAACACAATGGATACACTGTCTACACAGAGGAAACATTCACCTTTGCTCTAAATATGTATGCTGATCCAATGATTGATCCATCCTCTCAACGTATTGTTGATGCCGATGGTAACGAACTCGATGAACTGATGGAAGGTCAAACCGCTTATCTTGAATTCACATTGAAGAACGAAGGGACCGCATTAGCACTCGGTATCAATTCAAATCTCGAATGCACAGGGCTTGTCATCAACGACAAAACACCTATTGTTGCCTTTTTGCCTGAAGGCGATGAAGAAACTCTTCGCTGGCAGGTAACTGGAGAAACTCTTGACTGGTGGGAACAGGGTGTTGACGCAGAATGTACGGTTTCCATCTTATCGTCTTATGCCTTGAACAACAACGTCGAGAATGATGTAGTTGAATTCAAGCAAACAGTAGACTCAAGTGCTCCAGCCCCGATTACGGTCTTAGCCGGCTTTGGAATTGCCTTGATCATCACAATTGGATTACTAGGTCTTACCAATCAGAATGAGAAATACAGACTTGGAGCTGTTTACTCAGGTGTCGTTATGCTCGGTTTCTCTTTCCACTTGCTTGACTATGTTTGGTGGGGTCCAAGCATTATCGCTATCACTGCACTGTGGGTATGGCGTATGGCATGGCGAAGCAGTGAAGAATTCAGATACATTCACGAAGATTACCAGCGTGCCCGAAAAGGTATCTCCACCATTTACGCAGACCATTTCCAAGCGCTTGGTGATGCAAGAAGACAACTTACAGTGATTCTCAGTCTTCCTATTCTTGGATTTGTAGCAGTCATTCTTGGCTTGCCCCCTCAGATGTCTCCAAACGAAGCAAATTTGATTTCTCTTGTTGGCTATATTCTCCTCTCTACCATTGTCGTTTGGATTATTCTACGACGTTCCAACAACATGTATGGTTCACTCTACGGCCGCTTAACTGACATCGAAGTCAAAGCAACAAGAATCGAGCGTGATCTCGGCGACCCTGCACGTTTACTCAATGACCTTGCAATGGAAGGACTTGACCTTTCTGCAATTATTGAACCACCTCAATCTGCAGTTGCGGCTGAAACAAACGAGGAGGTGATGTCTGATGGCGAAGAGCAAAACTAATGATGTTGATTTCTCAATGGATGCTGAATTAGAAGACGGTGATTTAGCCAATGCTCAGGCAGCAATTGCTGCATCTACAGAAAGCGCACAACGCCTCATGCAGGCAAGTAGAGAACTCGAAACTCTCGTTCAAGGTGTTGTAAGTGATGAAGTCAACTCACTTGCTACAACTGAACTCGACATGCTCCAAGCACGTTCTTTCCTCGAAGCACATCGACTCCGAAGAGCACGTCGCAGTGTTCGAAAGGCTGAGAAAGCGCTTGAAGTCCTAGAAGAAGATGTACTCTATCTGCGTAGAAGTATTGCCATGCTTCACCGTTTGTTGCGAGAGAAAGCCCTTGCTGAAGAGGAAGTAGAAAACGTCCTGCGAAGACTCAGAAACGCTACAGGTGCTGCTGAAATCGGAGATGTCGGATATGCAGCTACAGAAGTCGAATATCTTGTTGATGATCTCATTGGTGGTAACTCTTCTACCCTCAATCCATTCTTGTTCAGGCATTTTTGGTTATCCGTCGATACCCGATGGCCAGCAGGTGGAGAGACGGGAGTTCTTCTCGTCCGTATCATCAACGATGGAGACATCCCACTGCCAATGATGCGACTAGAACCTCCAGTGCCGAGAGGATGGATCTCGAATCCATCGTTCATCGACGTACCTGTCATTGGTCCAGGCGGTAACTTACCCGTTCGATTTGAAATCAAAGCTGATCGTCGTCATGGTTCAGATGAAATACCCCTTTCTCGAAAACTTTCAATAGCGACTGGGTATGAAATGAGGAATGGTAATGTTATGGTCACTATTCGTGCTCAAAATCGTTCGATGGAACCTCTCTCAGATGTTCTCTTCAATCCTTGGCTTCCGCCAGGCTTTACAGCCGACAACGTGCCATTCATTGGCAGACTAACTCCAGATGAAGTAGCAGTAATACGCATGCCACTTCGCATCGACTTGGGTCAAGGAGGTGCTTCTTGACCCCATCCATTTCCAACCTCTTCGGAGGGAGGACGAGTAAAAAAGGTGATAAAATGAAAAACCAAAAAGAAACGAAGCAAGACGAACTTGCTGCAATTGGTATCGGTGCAATGATTGTATTCATTGCGTTGATTCTTGTTGCAGCAGTCGCAGCAGCGGTCATTATTCAGACCGCAGAAAAGCTGCAACAGAACGCACAAGCCAGTGGTGACGATACCCAAGAGCAGATGTCTACGAAAGTAACTCTGATCAACATCATCATAGAGGCAACAACCGCAGCCCCTGCGAATCACGATCTTTTCGTGACCTTCGAATTGGCTCCGGGTTCTGAACCAACCCAAGGTGATGACGTCGGGTACACCGTTATTTGTGAGAATGCAGCAGCAACTGATACTGTTTTCGCACAAGGTGACCTTACTGGTGCAACAGTCCACACTGGCGACGGTGCTGGTGCTGCCGCTATTACATTGAATCCAGGAACAACCTATGTGTTCGTAATGGAAATCGATGAATGCGCTCCAACTGCAAACACTGACAACATTCTAATCCTCACCGTCGACGGTGGAGGATCAACATACGAGGAATTACAATACGGCAGCTCACCATCTGTTGGTGACGTAGTAGTTTGAGGTGATTTAATATGAAGAACACACAAGAAAAGAATTTGAAAAACGATAACCTAGCTGCAATTGGTATTGGTGCAATGATTGTATTCATCGCACTTATCCTTGTTGCTGCTGTAGCTGCTGCGGTCATTATTCAGACTGCAGAGAAGTTGCAACAGAACGCCCAATCAACTGGAGACGATACAACTGACGAAATGTCTGGTAAAGTACAGATCCTCAACGTATTCGTTGATGATCCTACTGAATCATTCGTCGTCTACTTCCGTCTAGCGGCTGGATCCGACGATACTGCTCCAGGAGACATTCTTTGGCAAGTATTCTGCGAAGATCCTGACGGCGGTGCTGGCGCAACTCCAGCCACTGACAGACTAGCAGGCGAATTTGACGATACTGCTGGTGTCGGAGGTACAAGTTTGGTTATTCCACTTGACGCTAACGGTGCTGCTCCAGCAGTAGCAACAACTGTCGAAGCAGGAATCTCTTACAGAGTTGAGATCGACGTCAACGACAATGTTGACCAAGATTGCAGCCCAACTTCGCTGTTCAATGACAACACTCGTGCATCTATGTACATTCACGTTGTTGGTGGCGGTTCAACCTTCGATATTCTGAAGGTAAATGACGATTCACGCGGTGCAGTGGTGGTCTGAGTCGGCCTGCGTAATGTCTTACCTTAGGGTATGACAACGCAGGAGGTTGTACCATGGCATGGCCATTTAGTGGCAGTGCAGGGAACGACCGGGATGCAGACACTGAACTCGCTGAAGAGCGCTTGAAGATTATGGCCAATGTGGCCATTGAACAAGTGCCTCTCCCTGAACAAGGGGAATTGAGTGAAGAAGATGCTTGGACCATTTCACCCGGTCCGACTCGAGCACGCCTAAACAGTATAGGATCAGTCCCAAGTGTAACAGCAACGCTAGCTCCGGCAGCGCCTGTTAACGCCCAGGTTGATACATCTGGATTAGAACGAATGATTAGCAGTCGACTCGACATGGTTGAGGACGTACTCCGCTTAGTAGAGCACAAAATGGAGGAATCCATTGCGTCACCTGCTGTAGCAGAAGGAGAACTATCCGAAGAACCTGGAGTCGAAGGGGCTGATGATCACTCTATCGATGGGATGACTGGCGATACAATTGTCACCGCTGACGGGAAAGTCCTTCCTGTTGGAGACGGCGTTGATCGCCTACGTCATTCAGACGAAGCACGACTTGTTGAATTGTATGAAGCACAAGCACTTGCTGCAAATCCATTCCTTGCAAAGGGCTCTTACGAGCAGGCTGCAAACGATGGTGTTGGAGCGGCAATGGTTGCAGCCCTGTTGCTGGATAATCTATCCGGCATGGCAGCAGTCAGTTTTGCTCAAAAAGCAGTTCAAAGCGGTATGTTAACCGATGTTGAAGGGCGTTCAGTCCTCGCCATCGTTCAACTAGCTGCACCTGGCGAAGCGGAATCTGCATTGAATGATCACCTTTCACATCGAAAGTTGTTGACATTCTCTGCAATCGTTGAATCTTGGAGAAATAAAACTCCCTTTTCGGAGGAATGATACATGGGTGGTTCGGTCGGAATCGGTGCTCTCATTGTTGGAACATCACTGATGTTGGTCTTTGCGCTTGCAGTGCAAAGTCTTGACAGCAGGATGGAAACCAGCCTTGAGGTCATTGAAGAGGCCGGAAAACCAATCCCATCATTCCAAATCGATGACGCTACATTATGGGAAGGTGCGGTCTTGACCGTAACCGTCGCCACCAATGGAAGCGGATATTTGGATGGAACACTCATTGAACAAAGTGGATCTGGAGGGTTCTTGGGAACCTTCACAGTCGATGCAGCAGGAGGAATAGAAACCGTGACGATCACCAGTCGCGGGAATTACTCGTCCCCTCCTACTCTTATCGTCGATACAACAGGTCAACCACTTACTTCATCGGGTGCCACATTCACATCGGATATAGGGAATTTCATTTACAGCAATCTGACGAACACAGGTCCAGTGACCATCAAGAACCGAGAAGCCTGGCTTTTCCTTGATGGTGGAACTACCGTAGAACCATCCAATCTCGGTTCGGTTACAAGCGGAACCAACACACATTGGTATCCTGGCGAAACCATTCAACTCGAATGGGCTGAGGACGGTGCTACAACATACGACCGAATTTCATTGACATCCAATGGGTTAACCATGGTAAACACATTAGCATGAGGTGACTAAATGGCAGACGGCGGAGCATCTTCTTTCATTTTTCTGGCAACAGCATTGCTGGTTTCTGGCCTTGTGAGTGTTGTTCTCATCAATGAATGGGGAGACATGGCAAAAGCATCACAGGATCAAACCCGTGCAATGGAAGTTGAACAAGCTACAAGTCTTGGATTTGCAGGCGATCCGATGATGGTTGCATACAATAGCACCTCAAATCCAGAGGTGATGACATTTTACTTGCAAAATACAGGGACCACTCTCCTAGATCCAAGTACGCTTGTTGTTCTCGTTGATGGAAAAACTGTTACTTCAACAATTGCAACGACCATTATCCCAGGTAGTTCTGCTGACTGGGATTCAGAACACTTGGCCGAGGTTACGGTCAATTCAACAGCATGGTCTTATGCCAATGGAACAGATGTTTCCTTGACGGTTATCGTCTCATCCGAGGTTACCAACGGTTACCGTGGTACTGACACAATCTCTCTGGAGGTGCGATTACATGGTTAAAAAACTAGATGAAAAACCAAAACCAGTAGAGGATGGATTCCCTTACGATGTTGAAACAGACAGTCTTGCTGATTCACTTGGTCTTCGACTTCCCAATCGCAGTCTCATTTTATTGGCTGGTGAAGTTGGTGCTGGAAAGTCCTTGGTTAGTCAAAGACTGGTTCATGGGCTTCTCGAAAATGAAGTCAAGGTACTCGTCATCACAACAGAATTAACAACTCGTGGTTGGATTGAACAAATGGAATCTATTGGGTATGGTGTCACTGATGCTTTAACCAATGGTAATTTAATGATATTTTCACGATTTGGTACAGTTGCAGAGCCAATTCCAGATGTTGGTATTGATCAAGTTCTGGAAAGTGAAGCAATCGAAGAAGCAGATATCATCATCATCGATGCTGCAAGTTCACTCATGCCTAATGGCATGAATGATCAAGACCGATTCAATCTGATTCAACGACTACGACGCATCGCATCTACTGGTAGAAGTATACTTCTAACAGTTGATCGAGATGAAATGGACGATAAACTCCTTCACTCAATGCGTACTAGCGCAGAAGTTGTGCTCGATCTTACAACTAGTCTGATTGGTGGAGACTTGAAGAGAACCATAATCGTCACTCGCTATTTGAGGGCTGCAGGACCTGTTCAATCAACAATCGGCTGGAGAGTTGAACCGAGTATGGGCTTCATTGTCGACATTACGGCGGTAAGCTGAGGTGTAATTATGGCTGATGAAGAACTCAAATTTGCACGAGGTGATCTCGCATCTGTTATGGCTGCACATAATCACGTAGCCGAATGGGTTAACGACTTTGAAAAGAAATACGGTTCTCGGCCAGTCTATTATGGCCCACTAGATCGAGATGCAAAGAAGCAACGCCCTCTTAATCTCATTTACATCACCAAAGAACCTGTTTTCGTTCATATTTACGAACCTCCTGCCGATGAAGATGGAGGAGGACAAGTCCTCTGGTTTGGTCTTGAACCTCAATTGAATGAGGAAGAAGAAAACATACGACGTGATTTGGTTGAGACTCTTCTGCAGGAAGCACCTTCTGCTCCGACCTTCACTACTGACTCGGAGTTTGAAACAATTCTTGGACAAATGATTGACCGATATACAATCTTAGACACTGAGGCTAACATAGGCACTCGACGTAGAGGACGTATGTGGGAAATAGTAGGTCTTGAGGACAAGAGAGTCGTCGTTTCTAATGCTCAAAGAGACCGACTTCGATATATTATTGTCCGCGACCTGATCAAAAACGGGCCACTTGAAACTCTTCTTTCAGACGAGATGCTGGAAGATATACACTCAGTAGGACTGAAGCACATTCACATGGATCACAAAGTATTCGGCACTGTTGCTTCAAACATTCGATTCCGTGAACGAGATACACTTGCTCGTTACCTCCGTTCGATGTCTGAACGTATTGGCCGTCCAGTATCTGATAATAACCCAATTATTGACGGAGCACTTCTCGATGGTTCACGTATTAACATCATCTTCTCAGATGACGTTTCTATGCTCGGCCCATCATTTACCATTCGTAAATTCGCAGAAGAAACCATTTCCATTACCCAATTGATTCAGTGGGGGACGATGAGTTCTCAGGTCGCTGCATACATCTGGCTGTGCCTTGAATATGGAATGTCAGTCCTGGTATCTGGTGAAACAGCTTCTGGTAAAACAACAACACTCAATGCAATTCTTCCTTTCATCGATCACAACGTGAAAATCTATTCTGCTGAAGACACTCCTGAAGTAAAAGTTGCTCACAAAATTTGGCAACGATTGGTCACACGTAGTTCCAAAAATGAAGACTCGAGTGTTGAAATGTTCGATTTGCTCAAAGCTGCTTTACGTTCAAGACCACGTTACATCATCATTGGTGAAATACGTGGTGTTGAAGGAGCTACTGCTTTCCAAGCAATGCAAACAGGTCACCCTGTTATTGCCACATTCCACGCATCTTCAATTGTCAAGATGATTCAACGTTTCACTGGAGATCCAATCAATGTCCCTATCCGTTTCTTCGACAATCTTAATTTCGCAATTTTCCAAGAAGTTACTGAAACAAATGGTAATCTCGTACGTCGTATTACTGGTGTGGACGAAGTTATTGGATACAATAAACACAGTGACGGTGTCTTGACTCGTGGTATGTTCGAATGGGATCCTATCAAAGACAAGCATTATTTCCGTGGAATGTTCCAATCTCACCTTCTTGAAAATAAGATCGCTGCACAAGCAGGATTTGCAAATAAGCGTGACATCTATGATGAAATGTTACGAAGATCCTCTGCACTCGATCGAATGGTAAATCGTGATTTAACTCATTATGACGACGTATTTGGTCTTCTAAACGTCTATTACAACAGTGGTTGGGAAACCTTCGATAGTGCTGTTGATAGTTGGGTTAGTCAAAAAGACCGATGAGGGGGAGATGATTTATGCAACGAATGCCGATGTGGCAGATTGCCATCCGTCGGCTCGATATGCCGGTTAGCCGGTTTATCCTGCTCTTCGTTGGTGGCGCTTTTGCTGTTGGCCTCATTTTCTCATTATCCATTATTTTCCTGACCGGAGGTTTGGCAGAGGGAGCTTTGTTTTCTGGGTTCTCCGGAATCCTCTTGTTGATTCTCTTACCGATAATCGCTGCAGGAGGAGCAATGGCTTTCCCGCTCTTAGAAGTGACTCGTTCTGCAAATATGATTGAACGAGAAATGCATATGTTCATCACTCGAATGGGTATTTTATCTCTTGGAGAGGTTGGTGCCCAGACCATTTTTGATATTCTTAAACAAATGAGGGATTACGGCGAACTGGCATCCGAAGTACAACGTATCGAGACCCTTGTTGACAAATGGAATACCTCCTTGCCAGAAGCGGCACGTATTGTAGCACAGCAGAGTCCGAGTCCACTCTGGACGGATTTCCTCGACCGAATGGCGTTCTCGATTGAAGCCGGACAACCGATTGATGAGTTCATGCGTTCAGAGCAAGAAACAGTTGCTGAACAGTATAACACGCTCTATGATACCAGACTTGAAAGCGTAGATACAATGCAAGAAATCTATGTTTCCATGGTCACTGCGGGTCTTTTCGGCCTGGTTATTGCAGGAATACATCTCGTCTTGTTCGAAGTGGGTAGTGATAACGATGCTCCTATTGAGGTAGCAGCAAGACTTCGTTTCTTACTCCTTGCATCGTTCCTGTTCATCATTATCCAAGTAGGAGCAATGCTTGCCTTTAGAGCGACAATTCCTCGGGACCTCATCTTTGCTCGCGATGAACTCGATACCCCTTTCCGAATAAATTTCAGAAGAGCGTTACTTGCATCTGGAGCGGTTTCTGGAGTTTTACTGTTAGTGACGTTCTATGTCGTGGCAAGTGCCTGGGAAGAGATCAGTAGTCAATGGGATCGATATGGGCTCATTCTACTCGCAGCTCCTCTTTCACCTCTCTTGATACCTGCTTGGTTGATTCGAAAAGAAGAGACAAATGTTCTGAGAAGAGACGGTGCTTATCCAGATTTCATTCGTGCATTGGGTGGAACTGCTCAAGCAAGAAGTGCTGAACCATCAGCAACAATCAAAGCACTAAGAGGTGTTGATTTTGGTATGCTTGATTACTCCATTGACCGACTTGAACGGCGTTTGTCGACCCGTATCGATTCCGATCGGGCTTGGGATTACTTCAATGCGGATACCAATTCAGCAGTTATTTCTCGTTACACTCGTATTTACATCGAAGGTTCGCAATCATCAGGTAAGCCCGCAGCCACTGCAGAGATGGTATCCCGTTCAGTAGGTAATCTTCTCTCTCTACGTCGTCGACGTTCACTTTCTGCAAGTACTATGTGGGGTGTTGCCCTTGGTCTTCTTATTGCCAGCGTTACATCGCTTAACGTTACAATTTCGATTGTTCTTCAACTTGGTGAAGCCATTGCAGGTGTAGCAACAGGCTTGACAGAAACCGATGTTGGAGCATTGCAAGACTTTGGAAGTGGTATCGCTCTGCCTGTTATGGAAGATGCGAGTTCTGTTGATGACAATATCCGAATGTTCAAGGTCATTGTTTCAATTCTGGTGTTAGGACAAATTATTGCTGTCTCAGCAATTGCAACACGTCTTCGAGGTGGAGGTAAAACCAGTGCTGCTGGACAAGCAATTCAGTTGCTTTGGATTGCAGGAATCACATCTTGGATTACTGCAGTCGTCTTAGAAGGAGCTTCCTCTGTATTTGGTGTTTAAACAAAAAGAGTATATGCTGTCTCACTGAATGGTAGTACATGCAAGCCCCGCTACCAGGCCCTCCTGCACAATCGACAATGTACCATCCTCCTCAACAAGCCATGATGAGTGGTGGATTATTTTCTCTTCACAAATTCTTAATGATCGGTGTAATACTGATTCTTCTTGCAACCTTTGTGAGTATTCTTCCAGATTTTGGTGGAGCTCCAAGTCAGGTGGATTATGATACAGAAGATACCAGTTGGAGTGAAAAGTTTGCTAAAGATACTGAGTCTCACAATGATTTTGAACGAGTCATGGGAACGATTGCAACAATCTTGGGAACAGGAGGTGTTGCTCTGATTGGATACGCTTTCATTCGAGAAGCCTATGATGAAGATACGACGACGCCAGCCTTGAGAATAACACTCTTGATTCTTGGAGCGGTGATGTTGCTTCAACTTCTTGGCTCAGGATTCGACGTAAGCGTATCAGTTTGAGCGGCGGCTCTTCGGGCGATTCTTCTTTTCTTCTTCGGAAATACGCTTCTTAGAGGCTGCCCATGAGCATATTGGGCATGCTGTCAAATCATGGAATCGAGCAGGGCAGTATTCTCTTCCAAAGAAAATGATCTGTAGATGTAAGTCATTCCAATTTTCTTTGGGGAATACGGCTTTGAGATCTTTTTCAGTTCTCTCTACGTTACTTCCATTCGATAAGCCCCAACGAGCAGCGAGTCTGTGAATATGTGTGTCAATAGGAAAGGCTGGAATTCCAAAGGCTTGCGCAAGAACCACTCCAGCGGTTTTATGGCCTACTCCAGGTAATGCTTCGAGTTCTTCGAACGTGTTGGGGATTTCACCATTATGACGTTCGATTAGGAGTTCAGATAGGCGTTTGATATTCTTGGCTTTTGTTGGCGCAAGGCCTACTTGTTTTATGAGAATCTGAATTTGTTCGACGTCCAAAGCAGCCATTTTTTCGGGAATTGGGCCTAATTTGAACAGACCAGGAGTTACTTCATTCACTTTCAAATCCGTTGTCTGTGCACTCATGAGAACGGCTACGAGGAGTTGGAATGAATTCTCATGATCGAGAGGAACAGGCGTTTCAGGATACAATGACTCAAGCATCTTTTGAATACGTTCTGCTTTCTCACTTCGCTTCATGATGAAGCCACCTATTCTGCGTATTCAGAGCCCGTAACCCAGCCGAAGAGGATTCCAGATCCTATGCTTGCAAGAGGAATTAGATTGCATGCAAATATTTCGATAAGCGGAGATTCACCATCTTGAGGCTGACCTAGGAGATACCAAATGAGGAGTCCAAGGAAGAGACCAGGTATCACCATGAGACCTCCTATGATGAGTGTCCGTGTGAGTCGCATGATGTTACGAATTGCTACTGATTGATGAACTATTGCTTCATTGTAAGGCAAGTTGTTGAGCCAATGCTTCTCCACTCATGGTGTTGAGTACATCGTTTTCTTCCAGCCATCCTTTACGTGCAGTCATGACTCCGTATTGGATATCGGCTAGTCCTCTTGTTGAGTGGGCGTCAGGGCTAATGGCAACAGGCACACCCGAAACCTTAGCGTACTTACAGAGTCTGTAATCAATATCTAATCTGTATGGGCTTGCATTCAATTCAATCGCTTTGAATGTACCATCTTGAATATGTTCAGCCATTGCATCGATAATTCGGTATACATCCACTTCATACCCTTCTCGACCTTGTAAAATCCTACCAGTCGGATGTCCGATAATGGTCGTTGCTGGGTGTTCAAGGACCTTGAGCAATTCCTCTGTGTTCTCATTTTCATCTCGACCTCGCCATTTTGTTACAGCATGAACTGAGGCAACAACGTAGTCCAATTCCTTCAGAACATCATCGGGGTGATCTAATTTCCCTCCCGGTAAAATGTCAGATTCAACACCATGGAAGAGCCGGAAATCAACATCGTCCTCAGCCCATTTCTGATTGTATCTCTTGATGGTTTGACCCTGTTCAAGAAGACGCTCAGCAGGTGCTCCATTGGCTATTTTCAGTGTAGGGGAGTGATCGGCGATCCCGAGCCATTTCCATCCGAGTGTTTGTGCTGCATCAGCCATCTGCTCAAGTGTGGCCTCTCCATCTGATACGACAGTGTGGTTGTGCAATGCTCCTTTGATTGAAGGCAATTCGAGGAGATGAGGTAACGCTTGTTGACTTCCAGCATCCATTTCTCCCATATCTTCTCGTAATTCAGGTGCGACCCATTGCATATCCAGGTGAGCATAGATGTCTTTTTCAGTCATGGCGTGAAGAGAAAATTGTGCAGCTTCGATTCCTTTGAGTTCTCCTGCTTCTTGTTCTGGAATTAAACCGAATTCATTGAGACGTAATCCACGATCTATGGCGCGTTGACGCATCGCAATATTGTGTTCTTTACTTCCTGTAAAGTATGCAAGAGTGAAAGAAAACATCTCTGGAGGGACCAATCGAACTTGGGCATCAATGGTTCCAGCACTTTCCAACTGTTCGTAATCATCACCACCAATTGCTTCCAAAACATTTGCATCAATATGGCCTACAGAGAACCCATCTTCGAATATACTCGCTTCAAGAATGAGGCTAATTTTAGAATCTCCAGCACCTTTTACATCGGCAATACCATGGAGAGATAGAATTGCATTTGCAACATTTTCGTGTTGGTCTGGTTTTACTCCTACAACGATATCAAGATCGCCGATGGTCTCCTTTCTTCGTCGTGCACTGCCTGCAAGTTGAACTCGTTCAACACCCGGTATCTCTCTGATTCGCTGTTCAAAGGCAGATCCATATTTCAGGCCGATGTCAAGACGGCGACGAGCACGGAAACGTGAAAGCAATTCGATACCATCGAGCATACGCTGCTCTGTCTTCTTACCAAATCCTTTCATTGGAGCAATCAAGCCTTCTTCGGCCACTTCCTTCAATTTAGCAATTGAATCAACTCCGAGTTCTGTATGCATCAATTTAATTCGCTTAGGACCTAATCCTGGGATTCCAAGCATTTCGATAAGCCCAGGAGGTGTGTCATCATGCAAACGATGCCAATCATCTGGCCATTCACCTTCGAGTATTGCTTGTGATAAAGCAGAACCGAGACCTTTTCCAATTCCTTTCATCTCAAACAATCGGCCTGTGACGACCAGTTCATGCAAATCTTCAGTCAATGTACCGAGGAGACGACTACCGTTTTGATACGATCGTACTCTGAAGACATTCGCTCCTTGCAATTCCAACAGAACAGCGACTTGATGCAATACACCTGCAACTTGATTTCTTGAAAAGAACGGTGGACCGTTTGGTCTCGCCTTCGGTAATTTGAATCCGTTCCCTGCCATATCCTCTTCAAATCTCCACTGCTAAAAAAGGATGGCAAGTGATTGTTTCAAAAACCCCCTTGGTGTGGAAACATCATGGTCGATGTGGACATCATCTCATTTCTTGTCCAATCGTTTTGTGGAATATCCGCATTCCTGTTCATGTTTGTCGCGACATTTTCACGTTCTGAGAAAGCAGAGTTGGTGGTGCAGAACATCATCTTCACGTGCCTTCTCCTGGCAGCTGCATCGCTCTGGTGGCTCTCGCTCGCAGGAGGTTCACTTTGGGGTTCGAATTATCTTCCAAAGCCACTTTCAATCGTCTGCATCGTTCTAGCAATAGCAGCAAGAATGAACATCAAAGGAGAGAATGTTTCGTTTGGAGCTAACCCTCACAGTATCGGGAAAAAAGCAGAAGAAGAGTAATCAAACGATTTCTCCAGGTTCTTCGGAAGTACCTTCAGCAGACTCTTTTTCCATCTTTTGATTGATGAAAGTCCGCATGTATTCTGGAAGTTCACCATTGATGAAAATAACGTCATTGACTGAATCGAGTTTCTTCAATGAATAGAAAATTTGCATTGCAGTCATTGGAGTCGATGAACATCCGTTACAACCACCGTCGAGAGAGAGCATGATGTTGCCTCCACTTGTATCGTGGACAGTTACAACACCATCGTGAGCATCGAGGACTTCCTGCACAGGTCCGATCTCAGCAAGGACCTCATCCGCAGTAATGCCCATGTTCCAACCCAACCGTTCCACCTCTTTCAACGATTGGTATCCTCTCCGCAACTCCGAATACAGATTAACCCCCTGAAACATGCCATTTGAGCCTCTAAACAGAGGGAACCACTTATCTAGGATTCTTTGGTGGGCGCAGATACAGGTGTTCTAAAATGATGGAAAATATACCAATGATTGCAGCAGGAGCAGGTCTTGTAGGACTTGTAATTGCGTTTGTACTGTATCAGCAAGTAAACAAAGTAAAGATCGACAACGAAGTTGTTGCAGATATTACTGATGAAATTCAAAAAGGAGCTATGGCGTTTCTCTTCGCAGAATACAAAGTTCTCTCAATATTCGTTATTGTAGTTGGAGCAGTTCTTGCATGGCTGAACGACTTGGATACTGCAATAGCATTCTTTGCAGGTGCAATTGCTTCCGTTCTTGCAGGATTCTCTGGTATGCGTGCAGCAACCTCTGCTAACGGTCGAACTGCAATGGCAGCTAAGAACGAAGGCCGAGCAGGAGCACTTGCAGTTTCCTACAACGGCGGGGCTGTCATGGGTCTGTCAGTTGGTGGACTCGGTTTGCTCGGTATCTCAATTATCGCCTTCTGGCTTAGCGCTGGAGAAACTGCTACAGATGGTTCAATGAATCCCGTTAGTGCAGCTGCAGGATTCGGAATGGGTGCTTCATCCATTGCTCTGTTCGCTCGTGTTGGTGGAGGTATTTACACCAAGGCTGCTGACGTTGGTGCTGACTTGGTCGGTAAGGTCGAAGCAGGTATTCCTGAAGACGACCCTCGTAACCCTGGTGTCATCGCTGATAACGTCGGAGACAACGTTGGTGACGTCGCTGGAATGGGTGCTGACATCTTCGAATCCTTCGTTGGTTCCATCATCGCAGCAATGATTATTGCAAACGATTTCGAAGTTGGAACCGCTGGAGATTACGTTCTTCTTCCTATTCTTCTAGGATTCATTGGTTACACAGCCTCTATCATTGGTGTATTCTCTATGTCCTTCCTCAAGAATGGCAAAGATCCAGCAGCGGCTCTACGAAACACCACATTCATCGCTGCTGCATTGTTTTGGGCAGGTGGTTATCTCGCTATCCAACAAGAACTCATCAACGTTGAGTATGGAATCATGCACTCCGTCGTTCTCGGAAGCATTATCGGAATTCTCATTGGACTTGTTACTGAATACTACACTGGTATCGAACCAGTCTTTGGAATCAAGCCAAAAGCAATTCCTCACATCGGTGAAATGTCCAAGACTGGACCTGCAACGAACGCAATCGCAGGATTGTCAGTCGGAATGATGTCTACGTTCATACCAGTTGTCCTCATCTCTCTGGGTATTCTTGGAGCCAACGAATTTGGTGGTGAAAAGTATGGATTGTATTGTATTGCAATGGCTGCAATGGGTATGCTCGGAACAGTTGGTGTTACAATGACTGTTGACGCATACGGGCCAGTTGCTGACAACGCAGGTGGTATCGCAGAAATGAGCGGTCTTGGAGAAGACGTCCGTGCAATCACCGACGAACTTGATTCTATTGGAAACACAACGGCTGCAGTAGGAAAAGGATTCGCAATTGGATCTGCAGCCCTTACCGCTCTTGCTCTGTTTGCAGCATACACTGCAGCAATTGGTGCCGACAAACTTAATCTTGAATTGACAGAGCCAATCGTTGTTATAGGACTTCTTATTGGTGGAGGGCTTCCCTTCGTTGTCGCTGCAATGACCATGACTTCGGTTGGAAAGGCTGCAGGAGATATGGTTGTTGAAATTCGACGCCAATTCAAGGAAATCCCTGGACTTCTTGAAGGTAAAGAAGGCGTCAAGCCAGACTCCCAGACCTGTGTCGATATTTCGACCAAGGCTGCTCTCCGAGAAATGGTTGGCCCTGGTGTTGTAGCCATTGTTGCACCTGTTATTGTTGGATATACCCTTGGTTTCAATGCCCTTGGCGGACTCCTTGCAGGTTCTCTGGTAACTGGTGTTCTCATGGCGCTCTTCATGGCTAACGCTGGTGGCGCTTGGGACAACGCAAAGAAAGCAATTGAACAAGGACACATTGACGGTGCTAAAAAGGGCGACGAAGCTCACGATGCTGCTATTATTGGCGATACAGTTGGAGATCCATTCAAGGACACATCTGGTCCATCATTGAACATCCTCATCAAGTTGATGTCTATTGTTGCAGTCGTCATGGCTGGAACAGGAAAACTCTCTGAGAAAGGACTTCTCTGATTCTAAAGCGTTAGACTCTTGAGGAAGCGCCTGTACGGTGTCTCATGACTGGAAGGCTGAAGGCTCCATTTCTGGTGCTTCTACTCTTGTGTACGAGTGTTCTAGCAGGATGTGTTAGTGACTCCGAATCTGCTGACGAGGCGGATACGACAACCGATGATCAGAAGCAATTACCAGTCTGGGAGATTGGTGACAATTGGCTTTACACATTCATAACGCCACAGTTTGGTGAAGACAGTGCGCGCCTTGTCGTTGCAGAAATTGATTCTGATGAAGGAAATTACCAACTTGGGATTTCTTCAGAACGTGAAGCTCAACGACACGCTGTTATCAACCACAATCCATTCCTCGGCCGTATGACCATTGATGGACTCTCAGTCTATGAGAACGGAGAACCACAGCAAGTCTTTGCATTCCCGTGGACAATTGGTCAGCAATGGACCTTTACATTATTTGAGCAAGAATGGACTGCTACAACCGATTCGATAACGAATGGTAACGTCCGTGTAAGTGCTGAATCTGCTGAAGGACACGAATTAGATTACACCTTTAGTGGAAGTAAGAGTTTCTTGGAACGCTTTGTTTGGCGAGATTCAGATGGAGTCATACAATTACGCATGGATCTTAATATCGCTCGTTCAAATTACGAAGGCGATGTATTCTTCTATCGAGCAAGAGATCTTATCGACCGAATGTATGAAGAAAATGATCAAGAAATCTACGATACATTCCTCGATGAAGGTCACCCATCAGAAGGGGACTGGAACACGCTTGTTTGGTACCTTGATGTTGAGATTGC
>OCRI01000025.1_pt1 | contig 47851 bp, 35 predicted proteins | sample 1534641 | NCBI WGS metagenome assembly OCRI01 (sample SAMEA3275473, study PRJEB22092) | marine metagenome | reverse complement strand
TCTAGATCGTTCAACAAACAAGTTGATCTACGAATCGAACACAATCAACGCTTGAAATTTCACATCGAATGAATCGCATGACCAAGAGTTGCAAGAACTGCTTCGTGCGTCATCTCGGTCATTGTTGGATGAGCATGGATTGTATGTGCAATATCTTCGAGGAGTGCTCCCATTTCTATTGCTAGAGTCCATTCACCGACAAGTTCGCTAACATGTGTTCCAACTGCTTGGATTCCGAGAATTCTGTGATCGTCTTCACGAGCAGTAACACGAACAAAACCAGCCGTTTTTTCTGCTTCTTGAGTAAGAGCACGTCCATTTGCAGCGAGTGGGAACTTTCCAGTAATGACTGGATGTCCTGCTTCCTTTGCTTCGGATGGTGAAAGTCCAACCGAGACGATTTCAGGTTCAGTGAAGACAATTGCAGGAACTGCTGCTGGCTCATAGGCACGAGGTTGTCCAGCAATAATCTCAGAGACCATTTCTCCTTGGAATGAAGCGACGTGAGCTAGCATTTCTCCAAGATCACAAACATCTCCAATAGCATAAACACCCTTCATGTTTGTTTCACACTTATTGTTGACTTTGACAAATCCACGCTCATCAAGAGCAACACCAGTTGGTGAAAGAGCAGCACTCATAGGACGTCGTCCAACAGTTACCAGGACTTTGTCGACATTGAGTTTCTCAAATTCAGTTCCTTCTTCAGCATCCTTTGGGGTGTAGAGTAGGTCGACACTTCCATCGTCCTTTGTCTCAATTCCCTTTGCGAATACTTTGGTATGAACCTTGATCTTCTGTTTCTTGATTGCAATTTCGAGTGGTCTTCGAAGTTCTTTGTCGAAAATTGGTAGAACTGAGTCCATTGCTTCGATAACTGTGACTTCGCTTCCAAGCATTCGGAAGGTGATTCCTAATTCGAGTCCGATATAGCCTCCGCCAACAACAGCTATTCGCTTTGGTAACTCTTCCAGAGACAATGCCTCTCTTGAGGAAATGACGTGCTCTCCGTATTTCATAAATGGTAATTCAATTGGAACTGATCCGTTTGCAAGAATGACATTTTCTGCTTGAATAAGTAATGCATCTTTGCCTTTACCGATTTTTACGGTTTTTGCATCTTGGAATTCAGCCCAGCCGTTGACTAATTCAACACCAGCGTTCTTGAGAAGTGCTTCGACACCTTTGTTGAGTCGATCAACAATCGAATCTTTCCACCCAACAGTATTGGCCATATTCAATTCAGCAGGTCCAGGGATACTGATTCCCATATGACCGTCTTTGTTTGCATGCTTTGCAAGTTTGTGGAAGGTATGTGCTGCATGAATGAGTGCTTTCGAAGGGATACATCCACGAATGAGACATGTTCCTCCAACACGTTGTCCTTCTACAATCACTGTATCGAGCCCAAGTTGTCCAGCGCGGATTGCAGCGACATAGCCACCAGGTCCGGCACCAATAACCAATACTTTGCATTGACGTGTTTTCATTTCAATAACCTCACATGAAGATTGTAGCAGGATGTTCAAGCATTGACTTGAGCAATTGAACAAGACTTGCACCATCGTGTCCGTCGACGACTCTGTGATCCCAAGAGGATGATAGATTCATGATTCGACGAACTTCAATACGTCCATCGATAACGACTGCACGGTCTTTGGCATTGTGGACTCCAAGGATTCCAACTTCTGGTTTGTTGATGATTGGTGTTGCACCCAGTCCACCCATGCGTCCAAGACTTGTGATGGTGAATGTTGAACCCGAGAGATCCTCTGCGCCAGCCTTTCCGTCACGAGTTGCTTGAGTTACGCGTCCCATTTCAGCAGCAGCAGACCAGATGTCCATTGCTTCAACATGCTTGACAACAGGAACGTATAATCCACGGTCGGTTTGAGTTGCAATACCAAGGTGTACGCCTTGATGTCGAGTTACGACTCCTGCCTCATCATCATAGAGAGCATTGCATTCTGGGCGTTGTCCAAGTCCTTTGACTAGAGCCAGCATGATGAATGGAAGATATGTCAACTTCGGAGCACCCTCTGGGCGAGTTGCATTGAGATGTTGTCGAAGTGCCTCTAATTCGGTTACATCAACTTCTTCAAAGTATGAGAAGTGAGCAATTGTAGAGTATGATGCCATCATTGAATCAGCAATCTTTCGTCGTAGACCGATAACCTTGATGTCTTCAGTTCCAGTCTTTGCAACACGTGCGCTTCCACCGATAGGCATCGATGAACTTGCACGACTTGCGCCACCACTGAGGTGGACGTCGAGATCAGCATGAGTGATTCGTCCTGCAGGACCTGATCCTGCAACATGGTACAAATCAACACCAGCAGAGCGTGCTCGCTGTCGAACAGCAGGACTCGCTAGTGGCTTTGTCCCCGGTGCACGTTCGACAACTGGACCCGCTACAGATACAGGTGCTGCCTCAGGCTGTGGTGCTGGCTCTGGAGTAGCAATAGGTTCAGGAGTTGGTTCCGGTTTGGATTCGGCTTCTTCCTTTGCAGGTGCTTCATCAGAAGCAGAAGCGTTTCCGTCTCCATCGACATCAAACTCGATGCAAACAACACCGACTGGTAGAATGTCTCCCGCTTCTCCAATAATTTTGCTTACAGTTCCATCGCATGGCGCTGGAATCTCAACGGTTGCTTTATCGGTCATAACCGAGAGAATTGGATCATCTTCTTTGACGGTGTCTCCTACTGAGACCATCCATTCTACTACTTCGCCTTCTACGACGCCTTCTCCGATATCTGGTAATTTGAATGCGAATGTTCCCATATTTATTCCACCTGTGTTTTCTTTATTGCATCAGCGATTCGCTGAGGACTTGGCATATAATCCCATTCCGTTGTATGCGGGAATGGTGTGTCCCAACCTGTGACACGTTGAATTGGTGCTTCAAGATGATAGAAACATCGTTCTTGAATCGATGCGCTCATTTCTGCTCCGAACCCGCTGGTTTTGGGAGCTTCATGGACGATGACACATCGTCCTGTTTTCTTGATTGAATTGACAACAGTATCTCTGTCCCATGGAACAAGCGTCTGTAAGTCAATAAGTTCACAATCGATTCCTGAATCTTTAATCGCCTGTTCTGCAACGTGGACCATTGTTCCATAAGCGATGACTGTGCAAGCATTACCTTCCTTGACGATTCGTGCTTGTTCAAGAGGAACGGTGTAATGTCCTTCAGGGACATCAGCATCTGGATGGCCTGTCCATGTTGGGACGTTATGCGGGTCTCCATAGAACGGACCTCGATAGCATCGCTTGGGTTCAAAGAAAATGACAGGATCATTGCATTCAATTGAAGAAAGGAGTAGACCTTTAGCATTGTATGGGTTTGAGCAATAGACGACTTTCAATCCAGGCGTGTGTGTAAATTGAGCCTCTGGAGATTGGGAGTGATGGTGCCCACCTTTGATTCCTCCACCAGCAGGTGTGCGGAATGTGAGAGGTGCTGTGAATTCTCCACCGGAGCGATGTCGGACCTTTGCGATTTCATTGACAATTTGGTCATATGCTGGGAAAATATAGTCTGCGAATTGAATTTCTGCAACAGGACGAAGTCCGTTAAGTCCCATACCCATTGCAATAGCAGCTATACCACCTTCTGCAAGAGGTGAGTCAAAGACTCGATGTGCCCCATATTCGTCCTGAAGCCCTTCAGTAACTCGGAATACGCCTCCAAAGAATCCTACATCTTCGCCAAAGATAACCACATTCGGGTCCTCTTTCAAGGAAATCGACAATGCTGAATTTAGCGATTTGATCATGTTCATGTCAACCATAATCTCACTTCCCTAATTCCTCTCTTTGTTCTTGGATGTGCCAAGGAACGGTCTCGTAGACTTCGGTGAAAATTGTTGAAGCAGGGGGATATGGCCCTGAGGCTAGATCGCCAAACTCACAGGCTTCCTTGTATGCTGTCATGACATCATCGTCAATCTTCTGAGCAAGTGCAGAATGCTTCTCTTCATCCCATACATCAATGGAGACAAGATGGTCTTTCAGTCTCTGAATGGGGTCACCACCTGGCCAGAATGTAGCTTCGTCGTTCGGACGATATGCAGATGGGTCATCTGAGGATGAATGTGCCCCTGCTCTGTAGGTGTAGATTTCGATATGAGTAGGTCCAAGGCCCGCTTCTGTTCGTTGACGTGCCCATTGAGTGATGCTGTATAGGGCAAGGAAATCATTTCCATCGACTCTAAAGGATGGGATGTCGTAGGCAAGGCCACGTTCAGCAAAGGTCTTTCCACCAGTTGCAAGATTAGCGTGGGTCGAGATTGCCCATTGGTTGTTAACGACGTTGAGAATAACAGGTGGTTTGAATGTTGATGCAAAGTTGAGTGCATAGTGATAATCGCCTTGAGCCGATGTGCCGTCTCCAAGCCATGTGATGCATGCCTCGTCTTTTCCTTGGTAAGCACTTGCCATTGCTACGCCTACTGCTTGAGAGAATTGAGTTCCAACAGGGGATGATATTGAAATAAATCTGCCTTCTTTGTAGGTGTAGTGGACTGGCATTTGTCTTCCGCGAACGTTGTCTTCTGTATTACCAATGCAATGGCAAATCATACTCACCATGTCTCGACCACGTACAAATTGAGCGCCAGGCTGTCTGTATGAAGGGAATATCCAATCTTGCTCTTTCAATGCCATTGTTTGTGCAATTGCAATTGCTTCTTCACCAAATGAACGCATGTAGAATGAAAGTTTTCCAGTACGCTGCATTTTGATCATTCGATCGTCGAAGATTCGCAAGCGCATCATGTATTCTAATCCCTCAATCATCGTTGCTTTATCGAGATTAGGATTCCATTCCCCCTTCGCTTCACCATTATCATCGAGAACTCGAACAAGGCCTCGTGCATGAGATACTGTATCATCGGATGTACATGTTGTTGGATTTGGCCTGTTGAGATCTTCGGGTTGCTCCTTGAATGAGCCTCCAAAATCGGCTGCTTCACCAGGTCTAAATGGAGGGATTCCGATGGTGTAGGGCGCTGTTGTCGCCGTTCGTCTCTCCGTCATTGGTTCACCTCACCATGACTCGGGTTTAAGGGATGTTGGTGGATTTCTATTGGCTGTACTTTGACATAAGCTCCCGGCATTTCTTCTTGATTCGTTGCATCGAGTGTCTTTCGCATAAGCAATCCCGCCTTGTAAGACGAGCGGACAAGTGGTCCGCAAGCCACGCCAGAAAAGCCCATCTCAATCGCTGCCTCTGCCCACACGTCATACATTTCGGGTTCAGGGAATCTATCGACAGTAAGGTGGTTTTTAGATGGTGCAAGATACTGCCCGATTGTCAACAAGTCGACCTTTGCATCTCGAAGTAGTTGCATAGCTTCTAGAACTTCTTCATCCGTTTCACCGACTCCAACCATAATCGAGGATTTTGTAATCATATCAGGGCGAAGCCGTTTCGCTTCTTTGAGTATCATAATCGATTGTTCAAACGATGCTCTGGGATCACGCACTATGGAATCCAATCTTGGAACGCATTCCACATTGTGGGCGAACACGATCAGTGGGCTTGAATCTAGGAGATGAGCCAAGTCGCCAAGATCTCCAGCGAGGTCTGAGCAAAGGAGCTCAAGTGTAACTTCGGGAGAGGATTTCGCTACTGCATCGAGACATTTTTTGTAGTGGTCTGCTCCTGAATCTTCTAAATCATCTCTGTTGACAACTGTGATTACAGCATGTCTCAGGTTCATTGAAGAGACAGCCTCTGCAAGATGCTGAGGCTCTTCTTGGTCGAGAGGCGGTGGTGTCTTACGAGTCCCAACTGCACAGAATCGACAACCTCTCGTACACTCTTTACCTGCGATCATGAAGGTTGCATCTCCACTTGACCAACATTCGTGAATATTCGGGCATTTTGCTTCTTGGCAAACAGTGTGAAGTTTGTTGTCTTTCACAGCGTCCATTGTTTCATTGAACATTTGCTGCTCTTTCCCAGAGGGAAGTTTAGTACGAAACCAGTTTGGTAAACGAGGACGAGGCGCTTTCGGTGATGCCATTTTTAGATTTTTACTCATCGCATTACCCCCCCGATGTTACGCCCACATGAACGAACATCAAAAAGGTGTGCAGGGACGAAATCATGTGTTTTTGAAATACGAGCATTGATGAATACGAGTTGTTAAGGACAAACATGGCCAATCCAACTGTACTTGTTACGGGCGGTGCCAAACGTATAGGCAAGGCCATTGTGGAACATTTTTCACGCAATGGCTACTCCGTTATCATCCATGTATCCACTTCATTGGAAGAAGGAAACCATTTGGCAGAAGAGATGAGGACTTCTGGTGCAAAGGCAGATGTTCTTCAAGCAGATTTGACAGATGAGGGAGCGACAGAAATGCTTGTCGAACTCGTTGAAAATCATCCGTTTGTCAAAGATCGAGGTGGGCTTGATGTCCTGGTCCATAATGCCTCAAAATACAGTCAAATACCAATTGAAGACCTCACTGTTGAAGACATGCGGGTGATGAATCGATTGCATGTAGAATCTCCACTGCAATTGACCCAGGGATTGTCTCTAAGTCTCTCTTCTGTAGAAGGCTGTGTGATTGCTTTAACCGACACATCCAGTGGCCAACACTGGGAAAAGTTGTCTCATTACACAGCGAGTAAAGCCGGCTTGCGTCAACTCATGTTTGGGCTGGCTGGCGAACTCGCCCCTCGTATCCGAGTCAATTGTGTTGGGCCAGGTGCGATCCTTTCTGCTGATTGGGAGCAGGAACATTTTGACAATGTTTTGCAACGTGTCCCTTTACGGCGTTCTGGTACGCCCGAAGACATTGCATCTGCTGTTTTCTTTCTGGCAAATGCCTCATACATCACTGGACAGGAATTGAAAGTTGATGGCGGATGGACACTTTCTCCTTAGGGAAGGATTTCATACATCCTTCTTCCCAGCCGTACTATCGAGGTGGCTGAGGTGGTCAAAGGCGCCGGGCTTAAGATCCGGTCCCAGATGGGTTCGAGGGTTCAAATCCCTCCCTCGATACCACATTCTGAGCGGGGTAATGGCAATTGTTTACACAAATCATGGAAAATGGTTTAACGCCTGCTGCTATCCGTTGACATAAGGGATGTCTTGACTATGTCTTCCAATCGATTTGTTTTCGTGGCTCTGATTTCGCTTCTTCTAATGGGAATGCCTCTTCAAAATACAGAGCAGTCATTGTTTTCCGAAACGGAAACTGTCTCCTCTGTCGGGGGGAATTTAGAGGATTATGAATTGTTCTTAGATTCAGTCGAGGGGGATGACGCAATTACGACGATTCAACCTGAAGGCAGCCAAAAAGAATCTAGTTTACTAGAGAATGGGATTCGCTTTGAATCAGAAGAAATGATTTCGGATTTAACCGTCGAGGGTAAATCCAACAACGAAGTAAAGGTCATTGTCTATCTGAAGTGGCGTGCAAGCCAGGGCGACTCTGATGCTGAGGCTAGTTTCAAGTTATACTCCGGCACTGAGTTGGTAGAGCAAGTTACTGAAGATTTGGGCGAACCTCAAAACGCAAGCTTCTTCGGAGGAAGCGATTCTTGGACACCTTACACGATTTTACTCAATGTTGGGGCAGATGGATTCGTCGTAGAAAATGGCGATCGCCTTGCACTGGATATCGAAGCAACCGCTTCTTGTGAAGGCGGTGGAGGTAGTCCTATCGGTGGCTCAACCTGTCAGGTTGATATTGCCTACGGAGGGGCTGTTGGAAACGAATATTCGCGTTTAGAAATACGTGCAGATGCTCTATCTGGGTCGCAAGTAAAGGTTCACTACCAAGGCGAAGGCTGGTCTGAAGTTGAAGTTACAGATTGGTCTCCAACACACCGTCTAGAAAAGCGAACAATGCAATTCAGCGTTGATGTACGAGACGCTTTCGGAAGAGATGATATCGACAAAATCGAACTTGTACTTAGCACTCCCAACGAGGCCAGCGCAGTGTTTGAAAAGGAATTTACAGATTCAGATTTGAAATTGGATAACGATGGACTTGTGGGTAATTTCTCGTACACCTATGATTCTGGTATAACGCCTGGACTTTATCCTTTGACCATGGTGATTACCGATGTACAAGGCCACACTATCAATTACGAGCACCCACTTGGGATGACCTTCCTAGAACACGATATTTACTTGGATTTCCCATCGAATCAGATACGTCGTCTCCTGGTTGCACCTGGACAAACCTCGTCGATTGAATTAATCTTAGATCACACAGGAGCATTGACTTCTGACCTCACAGTTGAACTTGAATTACAACAGTCACTCCCTTCAGGATGGTCTGATCCTATTTGGTCGAACCCAGGTGGATATACCCTTACCGGAGGAGGATCATCGGTTCGACCTGAACTTACTGTCGAAGTACCTGAAGACTTGAGTGGTATCAGCGATAATTACCAAATCGTAGTTGAAGCGAGAGCATATGTTTCAAACGGTGCTGGAAGTAGTGCTGAAGTGCGATTGATTTCACTTGAAATCGATGTGGAAAAGGTGAATCAATTTGGAGAGCCTGATATTGAAGTCTTTGAAGATGTAGAGCAACAAATTCAGATTTATGACTCCGATAGGCTTGACTTCTATAACGAAAATTTATCTCATTACGTAGACTATGACGAAGTGGGAGATTTCTATCTGAAGATTACAAATGTAGGCTTTGATGATGATACCTATCGGCTTCGAATCCAAGAGATTCCAGTCGCATGGAGCGTTAAGTTCCTCATTAATGGGACTGGGACAGAACTTACTGAGCAGGGTATTGATTCGTTAACTCCGACAGTTGGCCAAGGTGAAATACTCATGATTCGCGTAGAAGTTTATCCCCCAATTGAACGAGATGCTGTCGACATTGGTTTGCTGAGGTTCACTGTCACTTCTGATGGTAGTTCAGAAGAAACCCTCTCGACATCGGTTGGATGGACCATCCATCGAACCTTTGGAATCCTTGCTGAAGTCATCTCTGATTCAGACGCTGGTTCACTGGGCACTGTAGGTCCTGTATCTCCTGGTTCAACGGTTGTTTACAACATCCGTATCACGGATTCTTCTGAGGATGCTGGAACTACAAATTGGGTCATCAAAAACCCTTCTGCTGTCCAACGAAACATCGATGAAGATCCAAGTTACGCCACATGGATGTACGATATCACAGATGTTGAAGGAAACATCGCTCTCGTTGCATCTCTTACTGGAGGTCAATATGTGGATGTAAAGCTCGAAATGACTGTGCGCCAACAGGTCGAAGCGGGATTACATACCATTTACATGCAAGTGGCTGAGGAAAGTGATGGCGATGATGAACCTCGTTATTTCGACCTACCACTTACTGTTGAGATTAGCAGTGAAGTTGAACCGGGTAGGCTCGCTGTAGAGCAAAAGACTCAATCCACACGAATCGGAGCAGGCGAAACAATTGATGTTGAATACAGAATTGAAAACCAAAACAATGTTGAATTGCAGGTCTTCATCACTCTGGATACTCCTGAAGGCTGGGATGGCACTCTTGATGGTGGCGATTTCGTCTCTCTTTCACTTCCTGCCTTTTCCACCGAAGACTTCACGCTTGAAATTACGGCACCTACAAACGTTAAGAATGGCCAAATGGTTGATTTCCAATTGACTGTCGTGCCGATGGATGAAGAAAACCCATATCCATGCAATCCTGAAATTTGTTACACTCAAGAACCAACGTTCTCATTCAAGACCGAAAGTTCTGGAATCATTAATGCCATCATGAGTGAATTAGCAGATCCTGAACCAACAACTATGGTCATGTTCTTGTCAGTACTTGTTCTACTTGGCTTCGGTATTTATCGTCGTGGGCAGAACAAGATGAAAGCTCAATTATATGCTTCAATGGTCGAACCGACAGAAGTTGTCCAAGAAGAACCTGGATTTGACTGGGATGGTCTCGAATCTTCCCCTTCACCTGATGCATCATCAGAGGTGGAATTGGAACTTGTCGAAGTTGAAACCGACGACGATTCTCTCTGATTGTATGAACAACGTACCATTTCCCTTATGTGCTATAGGGACGACCATGGAGCATGAATGATGCGGACCCGCTGAGTAAAAATGCTCCGAGTTACGTTGGGATTGATCGATCGAGAAGACGAAATGTGGCGCAGTCCCTTTTTCTCGTTGTTTTGATGATAGGTTCTACGTTCGCTGCAATTGATTTTGTTTCTGTTGATGTGAGTGCAGCATCCGATCAAGATGGTGACGGGCTGACATATGGTCTCGAATACCTCATCAACACAGCAGCAACCGACTGGGATTCTGATAATGATGGTTTACCGGATGGTTGGGAATGGAAGTATGGGTTAGATCCACTTTCTTCAAGTGGTGGCGACGGTGCAGTCGGCGATCCTGATGGCGACGGTATGTCCAATCTGCAAGAATACTCCTACCTTCAACCAACGAATTGGGATAACAGCGCAACACCAGGTGTTCTTGACAATGGTGTATGGTGGAATGGAACCGTTCCAGTTAATGATTGGAATGAAGAGGATGCAATGCAATTCAATCAACCAAAATGTGGGGATACAGGAAGCGATGGTCAAGGCAATGTGATTCTTTGTGATGAAGATCCAGTGGGGAACATCTGTGCAAACAATTTCGATGATGACAAAGACGGTCAAATCGATGGTTCTGATTCAGATAACGATGGAGATGCTGATTGTTCATCAGACGATGATGACGGTGATGGTATCGCTGATGAAGACCCGAATGGATGGGACACTGATGGTGATGGAATGCCAGATGGCTGGGAAGCAGCTAACGGTCTAAATGCCACTAGTGCATCAAATGCAGATGGTCCAAATGGTGACCCTGACAACGATGGTTTGATCAATCTGATGGAATATGTCAACCCTGCATGGACCACAAATTGTGGTGGAGTGCCATGTTTCCGACCAGGTCCTGATGGCGTGCCTACAGAGACAGTCTCTCCTTGTGACCCAGTCCAGGGCATTGGTCCAGGCGCATGTGCTACCTTTACCGCTGAAGTCGATGGAATCACTTCAACAAATCCTCAAGACAGCGACACTGATAATGATGGATTGAACGATTCTTACGAGGCTCTTACTCTTCTAACCGACCCAACAAGTTCCGATACAGATAGCGATGGAATCCCAGACGGAATCGAAGTCAACGGTGCATACGGGAATCCTCCACAAGCATCAGACCCTCGAAACAACAACACCGACGACGATGCCTTCGATGATGGTGACGAAGATGCGAATGGAAATGGAATCGTGGACGCTGGTGAAACCGACCCAACTCGAAGAGAAGACTCTGGGGACGAAGATAATGATGGCATCCAAAATTGGGAAGAGAACCTCTCTTGTACTGAATGGAACGTTGCTGATACGGACTTTGGAGGTATTAATGACGGAGATGAGCGTAACGTAAGCCACGGTACCGATCCGTGTGATTCTCTTGTTGACTTTTCCACAAGTTTTGTTTCCTATACATCTGGTTCAAATCAACTGCAAGTTACCGATGGAAGTGGATTTAATCCAAACGGAGGTATCGGATTCTACAATGTATCTGGAACCTTCACCTCCTTCGCATATCTAAGCGTGGTGAACAACGTCATGCAAGGTGTCTCGGTTGGACCTACAGGGACTCCCACTTCTGTTGACAACCGCAATGGTTCCTTCTGCCACACCGCTGCTAACAACGATGGAACAATTGGTACAACCCGGACCTATTGTGACGATGATTACACAGATTCTGATGGCGATGGACTGGCAAACTGGCAAGAATTGCTTGGGACGTTTGGTTGGTTCTCCAATCCAACACTTGTCGATACGGACGGGGATGGTGTAAATGATTACGATGAAGTCTTCGATAACACCGACCCTACCGAACCTTGTTTCAACTTACTTGACCCTGATGGCGATGGTATCAACTCCTACTTTGAAAACACCACCGGGTGTAATCTTGCATTCATTGGAATCACAAATGGATCGACTGATATATGGGTGACTGATTACTTGGCTGTCGATACAGATAATGGTGGTGTTGACGACAGAACTGAATATTTCGATAGCACCAATCCTGAAAATGATCCATCCGATGATTTACTCCCAGATGATTATGATAACGACGGAATTCCTGACGCAGTAGAAAATGCAACTGGTTCTGATTGGAGAAACCCCGACACCGATGGTGGAGGTATGCTCGATGGTGCTGAATGCCCACAACAATTCTGGTTCTTCAACTGCGTAGGTGCTCCATTCAATTTGTTTGACCCTACTGATGATATGCCTCAAAACGATGTCATCTTTTGGGCAAATAACACAACAGGTTCTGTAGAAGAAGATCTCCCTAAGTACTGGAGAAAGTATACCAACGATATCCCTACTGGAAATTCCTTTTCACATGACAACAGTGTTCATCCAGCCACAGAAGTTGTTCCACCGTTTACGAATTTGACCCACATGGCGAGCACAACGTTTGCCAATGACACAATTACATGGCAAATAACCTACAATTTCCCAATTGGTGAAGGCGCACTACCGTTGCCAGCTTCGACGACGAACGTCTCTTTCTGGGCCGATTCCGCTGTAATTTTGACTCGGACAAATGACACACATCGTTACGAAGTATCTGGTGGATTTGTCGAAGAGATCATCGTTCAACAACCAGAGTATTACTTTGACTGGGACGTGCTTGCTAGCAACAGTATTGCTGGACAAGGTTTCCCGTATGAAATCGAATTACCTGCATATTATACCGATACGACAGATGCTCGCTCGGTTGTGATGAACATTACCAATGGTGTCATCACTGATTCTTCTGCAGTCAATGCCTATGATAAGGCACTTGCATTGGAAACGTTCCTACGAGAAGGGAACAGTTCTACAGAGTTTAAACTCAATTTCGATGGTTCAGGACTGGTTGAAGGAGAAGATCTCTCTACCTTCATGCTCGAAGTAGCAAATGAAGGAACATGCAGTGAATTTGCTACAACTTTTGTTACTATGGCACGTGTTATCGGTCTTCCAGCACGCCTTGTTAGTGGATTCAAGGGTGGCGATTGGAATGGTAACGGCTATGCTGTTGGCGCTCAACATCTGAGAACCTGGGCTGAAGTTCGAATTCAACAATCAAGTTCCGCTGGCGGACTTGATTTCGGATGGGTTCCTTTCGATCCATGTCCTGATCCTGCTGAACTCGATATTCGAAACGTGACCTATTCCCCAGTTAATTTTGATCGTGATGGAAGTGATGGTGACATCACAATTACGGGCGATATAGGATTCCTTGAAAATCAAACAGCCATTGAAGAATTGCTTGTAAGGGGTTATCTTGTACCTCTAGTTGATGCTTTTGCAGGTGCTAGTGGATTGAACACTCCTGAACGCCTCATCAATGTCACGATGACTGATGCAAACGGCTCGTTTACGCTTCAAGGTCTTCCAATTGAAATTATTCCTCCTGGATTTGGAGCGATTATGCTTGAAGTGGAACAGAAAGGATACGTTTCATCTCAGACCATTCTAACTCCAAATTCAACAGTAACTGGCCCGAGTAACTCGTGGTGGATGAATGTCACTGATGATGCTACGCTCAATCACACGTCTCCAAACGCCATTAATTCTCCAATTGTTGGTGCTGGAGCTACGACGACGCTTGAAGGATTCATTGGCTATGAGCAAATACCGTTCTCAGATGCTTCACAAGTTGTGAACTCGACGGTATGGTTGTCCTTTACTTCCTCAGTCAATGGTGATCAAAATTTGACTACTACAGTTAGTCCATCTGGTACTTGGACGTTTGAAATCACACTTGACGAACTTGAAACAAAGACAAACATAAGCGCAACATTGGGGTACGATGGCTGGGTCCAATCAGCTACCGGCCTTACTGCTCCAACATATCATCTACGTCCAGTAGAGCAATCGATCACTCTCGATATACGAGATGCTCCGAACTTGACGGCTACGCTTGAAGGACCAGGAACAAACTCAAGTCTTCTTCTTCTTGATGACAATATTTGGGTTAATGGAACAGCTTTGACAATCGGCGCTTCTCCTACAGGTATGAGTGGAAATCTTTCCTTCTCCATGCGTGAGAATAACAGTGGTGGAGAATGGGTGGAAATCTTCAACCAATCTGTAAATGGTGCGTTCAACATTCAATTCTTCCTCAATTCGACGGACGTTAATGTCGCAGCAGGACTCCTTGAAACACGATTACGCTTCTATCCCGATCTCTACGAATCTACAGATGATGCAAATCTAAGTGGAGTTGAGCAGTATACACTTGTCGGTATACTGAACTTTGAGATTATTGCAACTCCACAATTACGTGGTGAACCGACGAACGTTCTTGTTCAAATCTCAGACCATATGGGTGTGGAGGTTGGACTTGCAGTACCTGGTGACTACTCGTTCTACTTCAACGGGACATGGGTGAACACGACCAGTAATCCTGATTCATCTCTGTTAACGCTCTCTTGGCCTCTTGATTCAACGCTCAGGCCAAGTGACTACATATTTGATGTTCAATACAATGGTTCTGAATTGTATCAATCTGGGATTGATAATGGTTCAATTCGAGTCCAAGCAGAAATAGGTTGGAATGTGAGTGTCTTACAAGATTGGACACATCTCGGAAACACAACCTACGTGGTTGGTGATCTCTTTGATGGTTTATACACGAGTGAAAGTGTGCTCGGTAATGACACGGTCATTTCGATGACAATGCTTGATGCTGAAGGGTTCCCAATCGACCTTGCAAATGGTATGCTTGATAATGCAACAGGTAAATTCAACCTCACGGTTGTAATGCCTACGATTCTTCCATCAAACGGATATGATGTCGTTATTGATTTCAATTTCGAAGCAATGGCTCCTGCTGGTGGTGCATATTACCGAGTCGTCGATACCTCCACACCACCGAATCCTCCTGTCTTGCCGTCAGTAACTGTAGGTATCGAATCCGAATTCTTGGTTGTAGAGGAACTCTCCGTAATGGACTACGTTTCAGGAGATCCTGTTGTGTTCAATACGAGTGTCTTTGATGTAGCAGACAATTCGAACGTTTCAGATGTTACAGTCGATTACATCTGGGACTATGGCAACACCAACGTTTCATTGGGGACTGCAGTCACTGATGTGAACGGGAATGCTACCTTTACATGGAGTTCATCCAACGTTGCTCCAGGCCAATACACTCTGCAGATGTTTGTTGCAGATGACTTAACTGATCCATTAGCAGTCGGAAATAGTCGTAGAATCGGTAACAGTACATTTGTCAACGTGACAGTACAAGTTCCAACCGACATTCGTATCGATGTTTTGCCATCGACAATTACAGCTGGTGTCGACTTTAACATGAAGGGGCAAATTCTTGATGACGATGATCCATTACGACCTCTCATCTCCGGTGTACGTCTCGATGTATATTGGCAATCGAATCCTGAAGAACTCCTTCGCAGTGGTGTTCCTACACTTTCCAATGGTAGTTTCAATTTGACTGTCCCTACCGATGTGTCAAACAACGGAACTGTACGTGGTCCTCGAACCCTTGTTGTAGAAGTGGTTGAAGATTCGTCTCTCTATTATCTCCCATCTGAAATCCAAAACGCAGTGTTTGTATTCGGTGTTACACAACTCGAAGGCCTCCAACCAGGCAATCCAGTTCTGATCACCAGAGGTGAGACCGTTAATCTCAGTGCGACCTTGGTTGAATCAAGTTTCAACTTCAGACCTATAGGTAATTCGAGCGTTACAACACTCTTCCATGAAACATGGCTACCAACAGTTACGACAGATGGTTCTGGTACGGCAAACACCTCGTTTAGTGTTCCAAGCAGCCATCCGCTTGGTCTGATCATTGTCAGTTACTTCTATAATGGAAGTTCTGATTTACTCTCGTCGCAAGCAAACCTCTCGAGCGTAACAGTTCGTTCATTGACCTTCCTTGTTGTTGACCAAATTACAGATAATCCTGTTGCAGGGGCGAGTTTCAATGTCTCCGGACGTGTTGTTTCTGACAATGGAACTGGATTGATGAACCGTGATGGATCACGTCTAACTGCAAACGTTCTGTTCACAATTGATGACCAACCTGTTGGCTTCTCTGTGAGCAATGGTTCGGTACAAGATGGTGGATGGTGGAATGCTACGCTGACACTAACGCCTGGATTTGAGGCTGGAACACACGTGCTTGAAGCCTCAATTGTTCCGACAGTCAACTTCTATGTTGGTTCGGAAAACAATACGTCCTTCGATAGTCGAGGATATTCCATTATTACATTCTTAGATCCATCACTCGATGCTCTTGGACAACCAACGTTGAATGATCGAACTGAGCGTGGAACACTGCTCGATGTCAGAATTCTTCTTGAAGACAATACTGGAAGTGCGATAGGTGGTCAACAGATTACGTTCATTCTACCTGCAACGGATCAAACCGATGAAGTTTCGGTCACTGTGACGACTGCAACGAATGGAACTGCAAATGGTTCTCTACTTGTGCCGTTCAATGCAACTGTCGGATTTTCGAATGTCCAAGCTCAATATCTTGGAATTTCAGGAACCACTGGATTACTCGGATACAATGCTTCGACACAATATGTGACTTTGGCTCAAACCAATATGACGATTCTTGAACACACAGAACAATTGACTGCTGGAGAAATCCTGTATGTCAATGGAACACTACTCGATGACCTTGGATTACCATTGTATGTTGATGGTGTTGAATCGGTGGCAATTGTCCGTATGCTTGTTGATGGTGTTCCTGTTGCAAGCGTACAATCTGATGCATTCACTGGTGCATTCTCGATTGTTTACACAGTACCTGAATCAACGCCATCTGGTGGACATATGGTTGAAGTTCAATTTACAGGTGGACGTGATTGGGTTGACCCAATTGGTATAGGCGATGCTGTTGATCCAGAATTCTACATGGCGAGCAGTGATATGATTAATTTCAATGTAAGTGTACCAACTCAAATTCTTCTAATTACAGCTACAGGTTCAGTTGACCGTGAAGAAACGATGACTATTCAGGGAAGGCTGCTTGATATTGTTGACAATCCATTACTCGATCAGCAAATCGATATTTATCTCGGTGGTGTCTGGATGACCAATGTTTCTACTGATGAAACTGGTTTGTTTACTGCCGTAATTCCAGTTCCTGCTGATGCAACGCTTGGCCCAGTTGTTCTCGAAACACAATTCAACGGAACATCGTTCTACCTCCCAAGTGCTTCAAATGGAACATGGACGATTTACAGCAAGATTCTGGTTGATGTTTCAGTTCCAAGTCCGCTTGCAGTCACTGATACAGTGACCATTACAGGTACTGTACTTGACAACCAACTTCAACCGATTGCAGGTCATGTTGTTGAATTAAAGGTCGATGGATTTGTCTTAACCCAAGTTACAACAGGTGCAGATGGTTCGTTCTCATATGACTGGACTGTACAAGACTTCTTTGACTTCGGTGATAATTTACTTGAAGCAGATGTTATCGCTCAGGGATACTACAGAGAGGGTTCTGCTAACCAATCATTCTTCCTTTCACATCGCTCTGCAGTAACCATAGAATTTGTAGATGGCGTTGACGCAACACGTGGTGACTTCTGGTCGATATCGGGACGACTGTTCGATATTGATACCGTCGACCAAGACGGTATTGCCAATCAAGATGTACTTGTTTACCTCGATGGTGTCTTGATGACAACTGTAACCACAGATTCTGAAGGGGAATATTCTGCAACAGTTCTTGCAGGAATGGATTTAGCCCGCGGAAGTGGTCATTCGATTGAAGTCATCTTTGAAGGAACGCAAGAGCATCTCAGTGCATCCTCGAATGGTTCAGTCACCGTGTGGGCAGATATTCTGATCACGATTGATGGAACTTCAACTGAAACATCAGTCCGTTCAGATATTGCCAATCCAATCCGTCTTACTGGAAGTGTTTCTGAGGTTGGTGGTATTGGAGAAGTCTTTGAGAACATTGTAGTTTACATCGGTAATGGCTCAAACTGCGTCAATGGGTTCGAAGCAGCGTTCTGCTTCAACGGAGTCCAAGATGAATGGAGTGTTGGTAATTTCACACTTACTGTAACAACCCCAACTTCATTGCTTCCAGGACCTCAGTTCATCAGCCTTGATGTTCCAAGAGATACTGCACTTTACTTCAATGGAGCATCACGTGCTCATCCATTGTATGTCAAGGTCAATGCGGATATAACTCCATCAATCGATACAATCGTTGAGAATGAAGATGAAAAGGTGGATGGCTCAGTGTCGATTATTGCTGTCGATACCTCTGAAGGATTAGCAGGAATTGCTGTTGAATTCTACCTCTACCATGGAAATGGAACCCAATTGGCTGCTATGACTTCGCTGACAGATTCTGATGGTGTTGCAACCTTTGAATTCAATAACGACCCTCCATTTGGTGACGATGATACCTTTGGAAAACTCGGTCTTGACATTGTCATTACCGATCAGAGATTGTCTCAACAGACTCTTACCAACTTTGAGGTTCTAAGATCTCAAGGCTTCTCACCTGAATACAAGTATGAACAAGAAGCTGCCGGAATTAGTGCCTGGACATATGTTGTCCTCCTGTTCTTGGCAGCAGCAGTAGCGGCAGGCACTGTGATGTATCGTAGAAGAAAGCAAACTGAATTGATGTCAGAAATGGCTGAAGTCTTTGAATATACTGCAGAACTTCTGGCTGCTGGAGATTCGATACGAGAAGCGATTTTCAACTGTTATCAGAACTTGTGTAGTTCCCTCCAAACCAGAGGATTGTTGCGCAGAGATTTCGAAACAGTTCGAGAATTTGAAGTTGCTATTCGTCAAGCGACCCCCGGTCTTAGCGATGAATCACTACAAGCATTGGATAATATGTTCGAGATGGCTCGATATGGCCGTGAAGAACTTGGTCCTCAACACCAACAATCCGCACAGGGCGCTCTCGACAAGATGATCTCTGAACTGAGTTACAAGAAGTATTGAATTACCAGCGAAGGTGAAGCCTTCCGTTGATGAAGTGAACTCGTAATGTTTCGGCTTGTTCGTTGTTTAGGGGGAGGACTCGCTCAAAGGGAGCATTTCCTTCTTGTTGAATACTGATCTTGACATGGGTTTCTGAACCAAGTTCCTTGATTTGAACTTCCAGTTCTTCAGGTGCGACTCCAAGAAGAGGAACTGTGAGTCCATCGGGATTACTCATCCCGTGTAGTTCTTGTAAGACCCACTCTAATCGCTGGGTTGGTTCAACCTCAGCAATGTGTGTTTCTGGAATCATTCCTGCCTGTACGAGGACATGCTTGTGCATGGATTGAACTTCATGCAAATGGGTCGCAGAAGTCTGAAATTCAGTATGAAGTTGTTCAGGAGTCGCAGAGAAATCACTCGCATCAATCCCTTCGAGTTCATCTTCAGATACGTCCAATGGTTTCCAGTCGCTCATGTTCTTCCCTCTCGCTTGTTTATGATGAACCTTCGTGTAGTCTTTGGACTCTTGAAAAGAATCGTCGTGCAAAGGATTTCGTTGTTTCAGGTTCATTTGTTGCATTCATCCTGACATCAGCGGGATAGCATTCAATGTACATTCTGTCGGTATTTCTCTTGTCCAGAAGAAGAATGAGAGCCCGATCTGCAATACTACGAATTGGACGTCCCATCGCTTGCATAATCGAATTAATTGCAGGTTGGGTTGAGGTATATCGCCAAGCATTTCCTCTACCAAATCGCTCTTCAACATAACTTCTCAATGCCTTTTGGTGAATGGAAGGTGGTGGATTTGGAATGCCAATACAAGCCACAGCATCGAGAACTCCATTCTGATAATCAATACCCTCAGCCAAACGTCCACCAAAGACTCCAGCGAGTAGAATTCTTTTTCCTGAGGCTTTTGCATTTTCAAGAACACCGAGTAATTGATCAACATCTTGCTTGGACCAAGTTCGATCTTCCATCCGTAGCGTAACTCCTCGGAATATCCCTTCTCCAACATACTCCTTGAGCATCGAGTAAGATGGGACGAATACCGCTACGTGACCAGGCGTTCCATCACACAATGCTTGGAGGTGATTACGTATGCGTTCTGTGTTATCATAGGAACGATCCTTGTAGCGTGTCGTAACATCATTAGCCACCATGATTGGACGTCGTTCTTTGGCAAATGGAGACTCATAGGCTTGTTTAGTTGTCTTTTCTTTTCCAATACCGAGTAAGTCTGCATACATCTTTGGAGGATACAATGTACCTGACATCAATATGCTTCCAGCACAATTTTTCAAAACAGGACCACTTACTAATCCAGGATCAAGAAGATGCGATGTAATTCGTCCTTCTCTCCCTTTCGTATCATGAACAAAGACCAATGCAGTTGTCTTTCCGAATCGTAGAAGGTCATCGAGAAGATTTGCAATACGATGTGCATCGATTTCGACATTTGGATTTTCATCCTCAGTCTCAAGTTTGATTTGTACATCAAAAAGAATATCTCTCAACATTTTCAGTCGATCAGTTCCTTTTGATGGAGCATCAATTGATTCTACAGGTTCTTGGCCAAGTTGTTGTTGTCCAACCTTTCCTTCCGCTTCATCACATGCCATGAGGAAGATTCGTTGCAATCGTTCAAATTCGACTTTACGCTCTTCAAACTCAGCAGGTTCGCTCAAGATATCTCTGAAGAAATCCCCCATCCGAGATCTGAGTTTCTTCATCACTTCTAGAGCCCATGAGGCCATTTGTGCATTTAATTCAGCAACATCTCCACCCATACGAGCTGAATTCTCGGCTACTGTCCCTGCATATTCTTCCAACTCAAACGTAGCGTTTCGTACAACAGTGGGCGTGAATCTTCGCTGCATTCCCATGCGGATTCTGTCAGGAAGGTTGTGTGCTTCATCAACAATGACGATGATGTTGGACAAATCCAATTCCATTGCCTTTAGGGATGCTTCTCTTACAGCATCGACGAAGAGGTGGTTGTAATCACCGACGAAAACATCGGTTGAGGATACAGCTTCTCTTGCTGCTTTCCATGGGCAGGTAAGTGTAGGGACTCCATGTTCAGTATGGGTTTTTGCCATTTGAACGAGTTCTTCGACATGGAGTGGGTCGGATAGAATTCGATGTCTCAGTCCAGGTGCTGGTGTTGTAAATGGTTTACACGACCTTTCTGATCGGGCTTGACTGCACAGGAGGGAAAACAAAGCATGTCCTTCATTCGCAAATGGTTGTACGCACATACTGGATTGTCCAACCATGTCAACAAGACGAACTTTATCTTCTCTCGGCCTTCGTGCATTTATCCTACGTACAGTATCTACGACGATTTTATGTTGACTTTGTCGAGATGTAAGGAAGAAGATTGTCCGAGGCCCATCACTTGTTCTGGCAGCTTCTATGGCTGCGGCCAAGGCTGCTGCCGTTTTTCCAATACCAGTTGGTGCTGCTGCGAGATGATGCCCTCTTCTTTTGAGTGCACTAAGGCAGTCGCCGATCATTTCAAGTTGACCGGGTCTAGCTTTTTCGTGAGCAAGGTAAGGGATTCCACCTCCTTGAACAGTGTTTTCCGCCTCACTCATATTGTAAGAACAATGACGACCCCTCTAAAGGATTCGGTCGAAAGCCTGCGCTATTTGGAATCAGTTGTGTCGCAGAGTGGGGTCTACGACACGTGTGGGGTATCCTGCCGTCAAGAGACTGGCGTGGAATCGTTGTCCCCCCGGCCGTCATCCGGGAGGTTGTGGGGGTCGTGGTGTTGGGGTCCACGGAGGCCGAGTTGTGCAAGACGGGCACGTACACGTAAGTTAGCTAAGCCATGCAAGTTCGACCGACCTTGCACGTCCTTGAAGGAGGCCTTCGGAAGCGTGTTATCTTCTTCGTGCCAAATCATCCCATCCCCTCTCTGCTCTCACCGCTTTTTTTACTGGTGGTATTCCTTACGTTTCATGGTCGCATCACGTGTTTGATCAACGACCTGTTGGAGTTTTGTTTGTTCTGTCTCGGCTTCCATTAACTTCTGCTTGACATACAGGTGCATACCTTCTGATGCAGCCTGTTCGTGGGAGGTGCCGTAAAGTTCGTACAATGCTGCGAGATTTTGCTCCATCATACGACCGATTGGAATTCGAACACTCTTCATGCCTGGCAGTTGTGCTTGACCATGAAGCAGTTGTTGGATTGCAAGACGAATGACGTCGGAACGGTTGTTCAAACCAGCCTCGCCGATAAGCATGTCCAAACCTTGCATTGTATCCGAATCAAGTCGAATTGATGTCAGTGTGCTTGGGTTGCTCATTTCTTGCCCTCCTAACTCTACGGAGTATAATGAAGCATATAAAGTATTACATTTGTCATACATTCCGTAATACACTGTATTCCCGTAGGTAGTTTCTAAAACTTGCGGCTCTGTCCTTCGTTTATGCTGGAAGACACTCCTGGAAACCGCCTTTACCTCCGTTTGGTCGAAACTGCTCTCGAAGATTCAATTGTTACCGATGATGAAGCATCAATTCTTCGAATCCTGTCACACACACTTGGAGTCCAACCCAGCGATACAGCACTCTGTATCTCAATTGCCAAAGGTGAGGAACAATCACCGTTCGACAAAGACGAATCTCTGCTTGAAATGCCTATGGGGAGCGTTTCGACATACCAATCAGCACTTATTGCAGCTTTAGATGATGAAGTCATCACTGAGGATGAGTGGGCGTTACTTGACCATTTGAGGCAACTCTTGGGTATACAACCAGATCAACACGGCATGATAGAGGAAGCAATCCATGCCATGTCAGACGTTGATGAACAAGGTCGTAAGAGACTTGAACGACTTGAGAGATTTATGACCGTGTGTCCGTTCGCTTGATGCTCTAAAATAGCGTTCTTGGCTACTCGACCAATCACAACCATTAGAAACAGTTTGAGGGTCGAGCAGGCTAAGGTGGAATCATTCCATGCAAATTGTAAACGAGATATATGATGCAGTTGTCGCCCGAGATCCTGAACAACCAGAATTCCATCAAGCAGTATGGGAAGTATTGGAAAGCCTAGGTCCAGCCTTAGAGCGTCATCCAGAATACGTGGATATGGTAAAGAGAATCGTTGAGCCAGAGCGTCTAATTCACTTCAGAGTCCCTTGGGTCGATGATGCAGGCAACGAACACGTAAACCGTGGTTTCAGAATTCAATTCAATGGTGCTATTGGACCATTCAAGGGAGGACTACGGTTCCACCCATCAGTCAATGCATCGATCCTCAAGTTCCTTGCATTTGAGCAGATCTTCAAGAACAGCCTCACTGGCCTTCCAATGGGTGGCGGAAAAGGTGGTTCAGACTTCAATCCAAAAGGACGAACAGATGCAGAAGTCATGCGATTCTGTCAATCGTTCATGATGGAACTATGGAGACACATCGGACAAGATTGTGACGTTCCTGCAGGTGACATTGGTGTTGGTGGTCGAGAAATCGGTTACATGTATGGTATGTACCGTAAACTCCGAAATGAATTCCAAGCAGGAGTTCTTACTGGAAAGGGACGCACATATGGTGGCTCTTTGATTCGACCGGAAGCTACTGGATACGGACTTGTGTACTTCGCCCGTGAGATGCTTGCTGCTGCAGGTAAGTCATTCGAAGGTGCATCAGTCGCTATATCTGGTTCTGGAAATGTAGCTCAATTCGCTTGCGAGAAGGTTCTTGATCTCGGTGGAAAGCCAGTAACTATGTCTGATTCAAGCGGTTATATTCATGACCCATCTGGTATCGATCGTGAGAAGTTGGCTTGGATTATGGATCTCAAGAACAACCGTAGAGGACGTATCTCAGAATATGCATCTCACTTTGATGGTGTAACCTTCACTGCATCTGCTCCTGAACCTACACCTAACGGCCTTTGGGGCGTCAATGTCGATGTTGCACTCCCTTGTGCAACACAAAATGAATTGAGTGGACCAGAAGCAGAGATGTTGGTTGCAAACAATGTAATCGCTGTCGCAGAAGGCGCAAACATGCCTTGTACTCCTGAAGCTGTTGAAGTCTTCCAGAAGAATGGAATTCTCTTCGCTCCAGGTAAGGCGTCAAACGCTGGTGGAGTTGCAACCTCTGGTCTTGAAATGAGCCAAAACAGTCTGCGTCTTTCATGGACTCGTGAAGAAGTTGATGCTCGTCTCGATGCGATCATGGTTGGAATCCACAAGAACGCTTACGATACTGCAAAGGAATATGGCCGTGATGGCGATTATGTCTTTGGAGCAAACGTAGCTGGTTTCCTCAAGATTGCTGAGGCTATGCTTGCACAAGGTGTTGTTTGATTCGAGTATCTCCGAGTAATATCTGATTACAACGACGAACGCTGCTTTGAAAGGGTTACACGACTTATCGCCCTTAGACAACAGATTCCCCTGGTCCAAATGTCGTCACTCTCAATTCCTGTGTTGTGTGTCCACCGAATGGAAGGAAAATTGTATAGTATGCTTGAATCCCTTGATCATGGATGTACTGTGGCCCACATTCATCACCGTTAGGGTCAGCATCAGTACCTCCATCAACGCCGATGAAGTAACGTTTTCCAGATTCAAGTGATGCAGGTTCGACAATATCATCCCCCACTTCCCAGATTGCTACATTAGAATCTGGTCCAGAAGCCCATGACCCTAAATCTCCCGTTTTTCGGTGCATTGTTCCAGCATTATCAACACACCATAACATGAAACCCACATCTTCAACTTGCACTTCTTTTCCAAGACTTTGATATTCGATCATGAAAAGGTAGTCGTCATATGCATCATGTATCCAAGCGCCTACAAAAACAACCTGCGTATGCGCTTCCTTGGAGGTAGTTGCTACAACTGCTTCGGTTTTTTCTGAAATAATTTCGAGTTGTAAAATCATCACCGAAGCACACGAGATTATTGCAATTAGACTCCCTACAAAAAGAATCATTGCGCCTAATCCAACTTGGGCCAGAATATCTTCCTTTTCTTCCATAGTATCAACTCATTAAATCAAAGCCAGATGTTGCTCCACTTGGCACGAAGAAATCGATTTCTGTAGTTCTTCCCTGTTCAATTGCTATGACCAAAGAACCAGCATAATCGTGTCTCAAGTCATAATCTCCATTTCCACCAGGACTTGTTAATTCCAACACAATGTGATAATACACACCTGGTTCAAATTCAGTAATTGCATTTTGAGTAAATCCATTTCCTGTTATAGGTGTGGCAAAATCGAAATCTCCTGAGGAGTAATCCAGTTTATTGTTAGTGGGGTGCCCTATTGTGTTTCCATCATCGCCAAAGACCACCCACTTGACAGATGTATCTGGGATAGAATTAGATGTATAAGGAAACTTGAATGTAAGGTACAGTTGATCATTTGTATTGTCTGCAAGGTCGATGTTTTGTATCTCAAACGATAAAATAAGTGGGACGGAATTTAAAGTCTCTGATTGTTCAATACTTTGTGATTTAGACCCTTTGAATGCCTGTTCAACTATCATTATTGACATACCTGCTATAATGGACGAAAACAGAAGAATCATGATCATTGTGACCATGGAACTGAGCGCAAACTCTGCCCTATCATTTTGATAAAGCCTCTCCTCCATGTGTAAACACATGCGAGGCTGGCCTAAATGCTTGCGTACAATTGATGTTAATCCATCTATTGTTGGTACTCAATCCATTGTTCTGACTGAGCATCATAATAGTAGAGAGTCCCTTCAGGACTTCTTGACCATTTTACGCCGTTTTCTTCCCATTCTTGTCGCTCTTCAGGGGATTCTTGGAGGAGTTGAGTCTCTTCCTGACCTTGTTGAGTAACCTGTTGAGTAAACGGACTTACTTTTTCAATCATCTCAGAACTTCGCTTCATCATTCCAAGGCCAGCAAGAATTCCAAGAACGAGTACTGCTACTGCAGTCCAAACCCACATTCCAGAGCCTTGTTCTTCAACTTCAGCCTTGGTGCGGGTTGCATCGCCAGGGTATGCATCATTTCTGTCAGCGACACCATCACCATCAGTATCCTTGGATTCGAGAGCATCGAGAGGGAAATCATCTTCCAAATCATTCACACCATCATTGTCTGAATCAAGTTGTTCCAATGCACATCCGTCATCATCAGAAATACTTGTTGAGTTTGTATTTGGACAATCATCATCCTTGTCTGTTACGCCGTCGAGATCTGTATCTCTTTGGCTTGCAACACAACCATCGACATCGAGTGAGGGGTTGACATCAGTCATTGGGCAAAGATCATCTGCATTATTTACAGTATCCATATCATCATCGAGTTGTGAAGCAGAACATCCTTCTGAGTTCGGCATTTCGCCAATTGGAGTAGCTGGACAAACATCGATATTGTTGAAAATTTGATCTTGGTCATCATCGAGTTGACTGTCTGAACAACCGTTCACATCAATGACGCTAACTGGTTCAGTTCCAGGACAAAGGTCAACATCGTTCTTGAGACCGTCGCCATCATCATCTTTCTGAGCATCAGCACAGCCATCTTGATCGACTGTAGCCCCTGCTTCTGTTAATCCACAAAGGTCAGCACTATCGTATACGCCATCATTATCATTGTCTCGTTGTTCAGATGAACAACCATAGCCATCGACTGGACTTCCTGCAGGTGTTGATGGACATTGGTCAACATCGTCACTCAAGCCATCGTTATCACCATCTCTCTGAGAATCTGCGCAACCTGCGGCATCAACAGTTAGTCCAAGAGGTGTGGACGGACATGCATCATATGCATCCTTTATTCCATCTAAGTCGCCATCAAGTTCAGTATCTGAACAACCATTTGTGTTGACAGTTTCACCAGCAGGTGTTGATGGACAAGCATCGTTTGAATTTGGTACACCATCACTGTCATCATCGATTTCAGTATCTGAACATCCAGTTGCATCAACAACTTGTCCAGCAGGTGTGTTCGGACAAAGATCAGGAGTGTTACCGTTTGCATTATCACCGTATCCATCTCCATCTTGGTCAGCCCATTGTGTGGAATCTGTTGGGAATGCGTCAGCATTGTTACCAGCTTGGTTATCTCCGAATCCATCACCGTCTTGATCTTCCCATTGTGTCGAATCTGTTGGGAATGCATCAGGATCATTTCCAGCCTGATTATCTCCGAATCCATCTCCATCTTGGTCGTCCCATTGTGTGGAATCAGTTGGGAATGCATCTCCATCAGTACCTGTAGGGTTGTCTCCGAATCCATCTCCATCGGTATCTTCCCATTGAGTTGCATCTGTTGGGTATGCGTCAGGAGTCGTTCCACTCGGGTTATCTCCGTATCCATCACCATCTTGGTCAGCCCATTGCGTAGAATCAGTTGGGAACAGGTCTCCATTCGTACCTGAGGAGTTGTCTCCAAATCCATCTCCATCAGAATCACTCCATTGAGTTGCATCGCTTGGCCAAAGGTCAGGATTACTTCCGCTTGGATTGTCTCCATAGCCATCTCCATCAGAATCACTCCATTGTGTCGAGTCTGTAGGGAAAGCATCACCGTATGTGCCGTTTAGATTGTCTCCATATCCGTCTCCATCTTGGTCAGACCATTGTGTTCCATCACTCGGGAATGCATCGGACATGTTTCCAGTTGGATTGTCTCCATAGCCATCACCATCTTGATCAGACCATTGAGAGGAATCATTCACGAAGGCATCAATGCTGTCATTGTACCCATCATTATCTGTATCAACTTGACTTGATGCACATCCATCAAGATCGACCAGTGATCCAGTTGGTGTGTTTGGGCACAGGTCATCTTCGTTAGCAACACTGTCACCATCATCATCGAAGACGATATTGAAACAGGTTGTATCGCCGATTCGTTGTGTTCCATCTGATTCATACAGTTCTGCAAGAGCACAGTATGTGCCAGATGCAGTTGGAGTAGTGTAGTTCCATGTTCCAAGGCTCATCCCCTGATAGGTTGCAGTGAAGGATGTGAGTGGTGATTGAGCAATCGTTGCATTTCCAGAATCCAATATCTTAATTTTGTAATCATAAGAATCCCCTACAATGAGGTCTTGTCCACGAATTGTAACATCATTTGTCGGTGAAGTGACGCTTGAAGAAACACTACTGATGACAATTGATGGCAGCTGTGGGATGAAACTATCATCATCCAACCCCGTGAGATTTTCATCAGTATCAAGATTTACTTGAGTCCCATTTACACTTAGTATCGCTACAAAAATATGGCTGTTCGTAGTGGTAGGTCCAGCCCAAGAGATGTTGTATGATCGGTTTTCTGTTGAACTAGTGAAGGTGTCAGTACTCTCGTCGATGATTGATGCATTGACTGCTGATTGGATGCTGTTGCTGGCTAAGAAGTCATTGATGAAGACATCTTCATCAAAGACAAGCCAACGCATATCATAGGTTGTTGTCGTTGAAAGATTTGTCAGTTCGATCAAACCAGTTGTTGATGAGGTGACTTCGACTTCAACCATATCAAGTTCATATGTATCGAAATCATCATCAAGGAAATTACCAGATGCATCGAAAAGTATTGTTTCGATATCAACATCAGACTCATTCATTTCTGGTGAGAAGGATACGTTGTATTCGTATGTTGTTGATGTTGCATTGAAACTTCCCTGTGCTAATGTTGTTGAAATTGTTGTATTGCCAATCATGTATTGATTCATCACAGTTGTGTAATTGTACATGGTATTTGCAGTCAACCCTGAATAGGAAATTGATGCATTTGTTTCATTATTAATCACAACATTTGCAAGTTCAAAACTCTGACCGCCACCCGGATTATCTGTTTCGATTGTAATGTCGTAGGTGTTGAGATTTACAGTTCCACCAAAAGATTGAAACAGATATACATCGACATATGTCGTAATGTTTTGAGTGGCTAGAACAGTTAACTGCTCGTTATCTGTTGTTGTGGTTCCAGAGGCTAGGAACGACCCATTGATCGTATCCCACCCGACATCGATGTCTTCAATTGCATCTGAGAATGTAACATTGACGAAATAGGTGACGCCTGTAATCATTTGAATCTCGAAATAATCGACATCCGTTGTTGTGTGAAGAGAGAGGTCAGTACAGTCGAGTGGGAGCATGCTTGCCTGTGTTGCACTTGTTTGTACATCGTTTGGTTCGAGGATATCAGCTTGAATTGTACCTGCTGCAGATGTACCATTTCCAATACATGAAGTCGTTGGAGGTGGTGGATTTCCTCCTCCTCCTGTAGAATTATTTGATGACCAACCAGTCCATGTTCCGGAGTTCGTACTTCCAGTAGAACCTCCATTTCCAGGAGATCCAGCTGAACCAGTTCCGTAAGGGGCGCCTCCAAGACCAGCGCTTCCCGCGACAGCAGAGATCGTTGCAGCAGTTGAAATGGATAAGTTCGTTGCACTGTTCGCAAGCAAGTCGATTGAACCGCCGGAGCCACCGCCACCGCCGTTTCCACCATCATACAAACCGATGCATGCACCGACACAGTCTCCATCAGCACCATCGCCACCGTTTCCTCCATCTGCTTCTATTGATGCAGTTGAACTTACAGTGAGTTCATTTGACTTCATAATGATGCTACCGCCAGATCCACCGCCAGCACCTGGGCCACCGTTTCCAGACCCGTTGTTGTAACGGTAACCCTGTTCTCCATTTTCACCAATAGCTGTAACTGTTCCATCAATGTCGATGACATCGGCGTAGACGATGATTCGGCCACCACCATTTCCTCCAAAAGAAACAAGGTTTCCATTCGAATCAAAGACATCTCCTCCATTCGATCCGGTTTCATTACCGACGCCGTAAGAAGAGCCTCCATTTGTTTGACCAGTCGAAAGACCGCCACCATCGCCACCACTACCGTAGTGTCCTGCTCCTCCAGCACCCTCTCCATTGAAGTTTGCTGGGAGTATAACAGACCCTCCAACACCTTGGGTGTTCGTTGGACTATCATAGGCGATGATCGCACCTCCTGATGCAATTGTTAGGGTGTTAACTGTGAGAATCAAGTCTCCTGTTGCAACAATTGAGCCACATGGTGAAACAATTCCACATCCAATATAGACATCGTCATAGGAGTGGCTTCCATTGAGATAAGTTGTGTTGAGAACTGTAAGATTGTTCGATCCTACGCCAGGTGGACTTGCTTTTGCACTCGAACTTGCACTTATCATTGGTGATGCCAACGAGACGGACATCGTTGCAAGCATTAGGGTGATTAAAATGGCCGAGATTCTGCGTGGAGGCTTCTCTCTTCGGTTGGACATAAATGTAGGAGAAACTCATCGTTTATGAGCATCTCGCCTCAACGACATTCAAATAGCGGTCGGAGCAACGTGGCCATCCTTCTTGTCATCAGGCTTACGAACCCGTGACCAGACTCCACTCATGAGTTCGTCATGATGGTCGCCACAATAGTGGAATCGTCGGTATGCTTCACGGAATGAATATGCTTTCTTTCCGGTTGCAACGAGGTATCCTTCAGGTGAAAGGCGTGATACAATTGTTCCAATTGCACTGCATCCAGTATAATCACAGGCTGGTCCTTCGCTCATACATTCACCTATCCTTCATTCTAATTGAACTGTTGCTTTTTTTAGTCTTCTTCCGATTCTTCAGGTTCAATGACGACTAAGGGGACATTGGCTTCAATGGCTTGTCCTTCCTCACATGATACTGAAATGACAGTGCCGCTGATTGGAGCTTGTATTTCGTTTTGCATTTTCATGGCTTCAAGGATGAGGATCACTTGTCCTTCTTTGACAACTTCTCCAAGAGATACTTCCACAGTGACTACTTTGCCTGGGATATTCGCAGAAACAGTTCCACTCTTCTTTTTCTTTGACCCACTGCTTCTTCGAGCCCGTGGTGCAGATTGTGCGTTTGGAACTTCAATGTTGAAGGTTTTTCCTTCAACGACAGCGTCCCATGAACCATCGTCCTTTGCTGTGAGTTCAACCTCAAATTCAACACCGTCAACTTTCACTGTTCTTTTTTCAGTCATATGTTCATCTCCATGGGCTGCGACTACTGCGTTGAGCCATAAGCGAAGATTTGCCCATAACAATTCTGCGATGGTCCTGAGCCCATGCTTCTCCAGATTGGCGTCCTTTTCCGGAAGGGTCCTCTGAGCCAGCATCAACCATACTTAGGACTGCTGCGATGGCTGCCATTCGGAGTGTTTGATCATCTGTCATGAAAACACCTCAAAGTGGAATATTACCGTGCTTCTTTGCAGGTCGGATTTCTTCTTTATCCAAAAGCATCAAGAGTGCTCTTGATAATTTAGAACGAGTTTCGCTCGGTTCGATAACATCATCGATGTATCCCATAGCAGCTGCCTTGTATGGATTTGCAAAGGTCTCTGTGAAATCAGACACAAGTCGCTCGCGCTCTTGTTCTTGATTACGTGCTTGCTTGAGTCTTCTGCGATGAATGATTTCAACGGCTCCATCAGCTCCCATGACGGCTAATTCAGCACCTGGCCAAGCGACATTGTAATCTCCTCGAATGTGCTTTGAGGACATGACATCATAGGCTCCACCGTATGCTTTTCGAAGAATGACTGTCAACTTAGGAACAGTTGCTTCAGCGTATGCGTAGAGCAACTTAGCACCGTGACGAATAATTCCACCCCATTCCTGATTGGTCCCTGGTAAGAATCCAGGTACGTCCTCCAAAGTCACCAATGGTATGTTGAAGGCGTCACAAAATCGTACAAATCGTGCTGCTTTATCGCTTGCATCGATATCAAGACATCCTGCGAGAACCTTTGGTTGATTTGCAACCACGCCAACAGTATGTCCCGCTAAGTGTCCAAATCCACAGACAATGTTCATCGCATAATCTGCTTGAACTTCCAAGAAACCACCATCATCAAGGACTTCTCGAATGACGTCGGTCACATCGTATGGTTTGTTGGAGTCTTCAGGAATGATCTCACTCAAGGCATCGCAGGTTCGGTATGGGTCATCTGATGTTTTTCGAACAGGCGCACGAGACATGTTGTTTGAAGGAAACATGTCACAAAGATCTCGTGCGAGTTGAATCGCTGAATCATCACTGTCGGCAGTGAAGTGAGAAACGCCTGATTTCGAGGCATGCGTCATTGCTCCACCCAAGTCTTCGAAGGATACGACTTCGTTTGTAACGGTCTTGATGACTTCTGGACCTGTAATGAACATGTGTGCGGTTTTGTCCACCATAATCACAAAGTCCGTAATTGCAGGACTGTAGACTGCTCCACCTGCGCATGGGCCCATGATGACGCTGATTTGAGGTACGACGCCAGACGCACGTACGTTTCTGAAGAAAATTTCAGCATAGGAACCGAGTGATGCAACTCCTTCTTGGATACGTGCTCCACCAGAGTCATTCAAGCCAATAACCGGTCGTCCAGTTTTGAGCGCCATATCAAGGACTTTGCAGATTTTCAGACCATGCATTTCTCCTAAGGAACCTCCATAGACCGTGAAATCCTGAGCAAATGCAAACACTTCTCTGCCATTGATCATGCCATGGCCAGTAACAACACCATCGCCAGGAATGACGTTCTTATCCATATCAAAATCTCGACATCGATGTTCAACAAGTGCATCTATCTCTTGGAATGAACCATCATCAAGGAGCATCTCAAGGCGCTCACGTGCCGTCATTTTCCCTCGATTATGCTGAGCTTCAATTCGTGCTTGGCCGCCTCCTGCTTCACTTCGAGATTTCCTTGCACGAAGGTCATTGAGACGTTTTTCTGTTGAAGACATCTTGCTCACCAGTTCCTGCTTGGGCATAACGCCCTTATTGGTTGCCCTTGATTACAACGGTAAACATAGACGTTCAGGAGGTTCGTATGTGAACCACTTCCCAATCTTCTTTTCCATATGGAGGGTCCTCCCAATCAGGATCTCCTGGTAAGATGAGCCCCTCGCCAATCGATGCCATTTCTTTGGCCAATTGTTGATGCATTTTTATCAGATCATCCCACTCTACCTGGCCACTACGTAACTTGAACCAAAGTCGTAGATTCCTCCATGACTTGCATAAGCGCCCGAATAATTTGAGATGAAGGCGTGCAGATATTGGCCACCAGACGAGGAGAATGAGGGATACAAGTGGCCATGGGATGAACGCTAATGCTGGGAGAATATAACCCGGTAATTCGACATCTTGTAAGAACGAATTCTTCGACGCAAGCAACCATCCTATAGAAATTGAAGTGAAGACCCACCAAATGGGATATAACGCCACCGAATAGAGAAGTTTCATCGACCCAATAGCTGAATGAGTGTCTTCGTTTTTCGACTGGATGATGACAACAAGTCGAATGAACATGTAAGGAACGATGGCTCCAATCATTGCAGACCATGTTACGATTCCAAGCATCCATGAAGCAGACCAAATCCACAAGATCATATTTTTCAAGAAGGCGGTTTTGGAGATCTTCTTTTCACGGTCCCGTAATTCCCATGAACGAAGTCCGATATGTTCCATCTCACGATGATGTTCTTTGAATTTCGTTTCCATCTCCAGATTTCGTTCAGGGTCGTTCTGTGCGAGGTACTGCCATGCCGCACGAACTCGACGAGAGCCAAGGACGGCTTCATGAAACGTGATTGGTTTCACATCATCTCCACTGCGAGCAGTGTGAATCATACGGCGAGCACGCCAAACAAGTTCTCTGTCCTCCCATGTCTCTTGGGCTTGATTGCAGCGTTGAATCTCGGTGTGAAGTAAGTTTGTCATTTCTTCACACCAAACTCTGTCATGAGCTAAGTCCCCATGTTCTGCAAGTTCTTCAGACGATGGTTGTAAAGCACCTTCTTCACCAGGCAGAGGTGGATAGGTTAGGCGGCGATTGACTTGCAAACTAACCCGTTCTCTGAATTTATGTTGATCACTGTAATGCAATCCAATTGGGACAAGGTGAGGTCTTGGTTTTTCCATCTCATCCGCTTTTCGAATCGAGTCGAGGAGAATACGTGCAGCACCCGTTCTCATTTTCACTGGATGCGCCTTTGTATGTGAGATTCCTTCTGGAAAAATCGCAACACGTTGTCCACTTGCAACACTTGAGGAAAGGGTGTCGATAAGGCCTGAATTGGCTTTCTTTCTCTCCTCTTTATCTCCGACGTTATCCTGTGGTCGGAGGACAGGTTTTGCATCGATCGCTCGAAGTATATGTCCCAAAATTGGAGTTTTGAACAATGGGCTTTTGGCAGCGAATGTCAACCCACCTGGCAAGGCTGCCATCATCAACATTGGATCGATGAGGCCGCCAGGATGCCATGCGGTGAATATGATGCCTCCTTCTTGTGGCAGTGTGTCAAGATCGACCAAGGATATTTCCCTGAACCATGTGTCCATGAGGGCACGATTCACTCTTCGCACTCGTGTATAGCCCTTGCTGGGCTTGAGTGCATCCGGGTCTTTCTCCCATGCCATGGTTATCCTCTTTCTTTCTCGCATTTCATCTCATCGACGATTCTGTTCCAAATTAGGGAAAAGAGTCTCCTTTACGTAGATTGGACGAGCCATTCATAACCAACGTGCTACTGGATTAATCATGGACAAACCCCTGAGGATTGTTATTGCCAAACCCGGGCTTGATGGTCATGACAGGGGTGCAAAGGTTGTCGCTCGGGCGCTTCGAGATGCTGGGCATGAAGTCATTTATACAGGTCTGCGACGAACTCCTGCTCAAATTATTGAAACCGTTCGTGATGAAGACGCTCGCTTACTTGGTCTCTCCTCGTTATCTGGAGCGCATGGCCATCTGTTCCCTCGAATCTGTGAAACACTTCGAGAAAATGACATGGGTGATGTCATTGTTTTCGGTGGCGGCATTATTCCTGATGATGATCGTCCTGCTTTGTTTCAAGCCGGTGTAAAGGCAATCTTTGGACCAGGTACTTCTACTGAAGAAATGGTCGCTTTCATTGAAACCGCAGTTGAAAGAAGCGATGCGGGTGTAGGCGGCGATACAGATTGGCATTGGACAGGTCTTTCTTGAGGTGATGTTCTTGCAACAGATGGTATCGCTTGCTCGTCAAGGAGATAGAAGGGCATTAGCACGTCTCTTATCGTCCATCGAAAATGGTGAGACTGTACTTGAACCAGAGATTGAAGAATCTGATGAATGGCGAATATTGGCACTTACAGGACCGCCAGGTGTTGGCAAATCCTGCCTTCTCGATCGATTGCTCCACGTTTGGACAGATGATGGCACGAAGATTGCAGTACTTGCAGTGGATCCATCATCGCCACGTTCTGGAGGCGCCTTGCTTGGAGACCGTGTGCGAATGACAGTTGTTGACCATCCTGAGAAGAAAGACCTCGTGTACGTGCGTTCGGTGGCTACAAGAAAGTCCAGTGGCTCTGTCCCATCTGTGGTTCAAGAAATGGCTGCCTGCCTGTTGATGACTGGTTGGGATCGAGTCATCATTGAAACCGTAGGTGCAGGACAATCCGAAGTTCGTTGTGCAGCGGTCGCTGATAGAATCGTATTGATCGAAGGTCCTGCCAGAGGCGATGGCGTCCAAGCCGAAAAAGCAGGATTGCTCGAACTTGCTGATGCTATACTTGTCAACAAATCAGACCTTCCCGGAGCTGAACGCCATGCAAATGAACTGAGGGAATCACTTCAACTTGGTAACCCTACACCCCCTGAAGTTCAACTCGTAAGTGCCTTGCGAGGCGATGGGATTGATGAGGCTGCAGCTCTTTTGATGGGATTACAACAAACATCACGGGCAGAAAGAGCACGTTGGAGAGAGCGTATTCTTTCCCATCATGAACGGCAAATCCTCAACCATTCTGAATTCAATGATATTCTTACCAATCTAGAGGAAGGTTTGATTGGTTTCGATGAAGCCTATGTAAAACTGAGGGAAGTAGATGAGTGACCAAGTTGAGATGACGAACCCAATTGAACAATCGGTTGGTGGTTTGTCTGGGCATCTGCTTCGCAGAGGGATTCATCTCGGGATGTCATTTATTCCGGTCCTGTTTTTTGAATTCGGAGAAAACACTGCGGACGCAGTAAACCTTTCACTTCCTCAACTTGTTTCCCTTGTCATTCTCGTTGCCATCATAGGAGAGGCTCTTCGGCTGAAGTTCGGTGTCACTATAATCGGTCAACGTGCCTATGAGGCAAAGCAAGTCTCTGCTTTAGCATGGGGTGCTATTGCTATAGGTATGGTCTTGCTTTTGACACCCAATAAAGCGTATGCATACCCACTCATTCTGAGTCTATCGCTTGGAGATCCACTCCTTGGCGAGATGCGAAGAAAGGACTTTTCTGTATCCACAGTTATGTGGGCAGGGGCGCTTGGTATTGCATTGATTTGGGCATCTTGTGCACTATGGGTAGGGACGCCATGGCTTCTCGTAGCATTGATGGGTCCAATGTGTGTTGCAGCAGAATGGCCTCGATTACGATACATCGATGACAATGCTACAATGTTGTTGATTCCTTTGGCAGTAGTACTGATTCTTGAACCATTTTTGGGAGTTATGTGAGGTCGAACCGCCGCCATATTGAAGAATCGGGTCGTTTACGGATGGTTGTTGATACCCATGTATGACGATAATTCATCCTCCGACCCGCCGCAATCGGTTTACTATGCCTTCTTTGGAATCGCTGTAATTCTCTTGGCGGTTGTAGCATTCAAGTACCCATTGTGGTGAAAAGTTTCATTGTAAAAGCGATGGTATAAACGTCATGGACGTTTCCTGTGAGGTATGTGTGGGATTTCTGGCATGGTTGGTTCTCCAGAACCTTCTGTTGTCAAGAGTATGACTCGTCTCCAACATCACCGTGGGCCTGATGGCACTGGTTTCTGGAATGATGAGCACATCTCCCTCGGTCATTCACGACTTGCAATTGTCGATTTACAAGGAAGTCCCCAGCCCATCACTTCCGACCATGGTTGCATTCTTATTGTCAATGGTGAAATCTACAACTATCAGGAACTTAGAAGGATTAACGAGAGTTATCCTTGGAAGACGATGGGCGATAGTGAAACAATTCTTGCATTGCATAGAAACGCGACGCACACTTTAGAACATCCAATCGCTGAAGACCATTGCAATTGGTTGAAGCAACTTGACGGAATGTTCGCCTTGAGTCTATGGGATCCAGTGAACAGACAATTGATTCTTGCTCGTGATGAAATGGGAATCAAGCCTCTCTTGAGAACAACCATCAATGGCTCACTTCTTTTTGCTAGTGAGGCCAAAGCCTTCCATGCACATCCTCAATACACTCCTAGCATGGATATGGAAGCCCTTGTTGCCCGACTTGTTTGGGAATACCCCCTTGATGCAACATCGTTGTTTCAGGGTGTACATCAAGTTCGACCAGGAACTGTTGAGGTTTGGACTGTAGATGATGGTATTGCAACATTGGAAAGTCGTGCACAATTCTCTCGACCCCTGTTCAATCCAACCGATTCATGGGATGTGAATCAAGGTTCAAGCCTTCTTCTCGATGGATTCATTGAGAGTGTTGGTCAACGATTGATGTCTGACGTTCCTGTGGGTATTGTCCTTTCAGGTGGACTCGATTCCTCTCTGGTCGCTGCAGTTGCCAGTGATGCTGCTAAGAGGTATGGGCGTCCAACTCCTGCTTGCTGGACGGTTGCAGAAAGCGAAGATAATCCCGATTGGATGGCGGCTGAACTCGTCGCATCCGCATTAGATTTAGAACATCATCAATCGATCATGGATTCTGATTCATTCTCCCGTCATTTACCATCTCTTTCTTGGCATGGTGAGGACTTAGATGTCTCCGTATTATTCTTCCAACCATTGTTTCAGGAAATGTCGAAAGCGGTCCGGGTTGGACTATGCGGTCAGGGAGCAGATGAGATACATGCTGGATATCCTCGATATGTTGATCTGAACCATCATCAACAGCAACTTGAGAAACGCATGGCAAATCTCGATCATCCCTTTGCTGCAACTCTTCAAACCGATTCGTTGTCAGAGGATTCACGTTGGTGGACCCAAGACCATCGTCCTTCAACTCACTTGAGTTCCTTGCAAAAGACATTACAATTCGAGATGGATCATGGTCAACTCAGTAATTTCCAACTCCGCCTTGTTGATCGTCACTCTATGGCACATTCATTGGAAGTTCGAGTTCCTTTCCTTTCACGTGCCCATCGTCAAGAAGCAATGCACCTTCCAATGAATCAACGACTTCCATCGAAGGGTTTGGAAAAGAAGGCTTTGCGTTCAGCTGCAGCGCTTACAAGTCTTCCTGAATCAGTAGTTTATCGAAAGAAGTTACCTGCTGGAACGGCAACTTCACCCACACTGCTCACATCTTGTCTTGATGAATACGCATCTCAAATAAAAGAGATTGCGTCAAAATGGACCGTGTGTGAAAAGGTTCTAAACAGGCAACCAGAAATTGCCTTAGGGCTTGGATTGTTTGAATCAATACACTTGCAAGGACATGGACTTAACTTGCAGAATAGAACTCTTGATGATTTATTGAATGAGGTGATCTGATGACATTCCTACACGAATTAAGCAATAGACTAGAAGAAAAGCGTGACCAATTGACTGAATGGATGAATGAAAAACGTTCGTCAATAGAGGTCCCCATTTACGGAAGTGTGGATGTCCGAGATGCAGGATGGAAAATAGCTGTGGTTGATGCTAATCAATTCCCTGCTGGTTTCAACAATACCTCCGATTCAGATTTACCTCATCTAACACATCGTATTTCAGAACACATCAAACGAAATAATCCCGATTGTAAGTGGGTTCATATTTATCCCGAATCTCATACCAGAAATCAAGGATATGTTGAGAATCTTCGAATGCTATGTAAGTTGGTTGAATCAGCAGGATATCGATGCACTATCGGTAATCCCGAACTTGACGGATTCGAATCACTCAATGGAATACATGGCCCTCTTCCATTGAATCAAGTCGGAGTTATCGATGATGTTCTTATGGTAAATGGAGAACAACCTGACTTTATTTTGCTCAACAATGATCTTACAGACGAAGGTTTGGAGGGGCTTTCATCTCCTCACATCTTGCCAAATCCACAAATGGGTTGGCACAATAGAAAGAAATCAATGCATTTTGAACATCTTCGTCCCCTTGTCGAAGAAGTAAGCGAAATAATTGGAATCGAACCATGGCACTTACTCTGTGATTCATTTGTTTCTGAGAATAAATGTTTGGAAAAAGAAACGTGCAGAGTAAAACTTGCAGAAGAGGTTGATGACTTCATTGCTGCTCTCTCACAACGATATCAAGCTCTTGGTCTTGACAGGGAGCCAGTTGTATATGTCAAGAATAATCGTGGAACCTACGGCTTAGGGATTATGACTGTAACTTCTGGTGAGCAACTTCTCAATCTTTCCAATCGCAAGATGAAGAAACTAATGTATGGGAAAGGAACCACAGATGTTGAAGATTTCTTGATACAGGAAGGCGTTCCTACTCTCATGAAAACGGAAGAAGGTTTCCCAGTAGAGCCAGTTGTCTATCTCGTCGATGGTGATGCTTCATCTTGGTTTTACAGAGTGAATGCGAAACGAGATGACATTGGTAATCTCAATTCTCCGAGTGCACAATTCGTCACCTCTGATCAAGAACCTAGCTATATGACTCATGCACACAATTGGCACGCATTGGTTGCTGAAATCTCAATGCTCGCTATGGGACTTGAATTAGAATCGATGAAAGCGTCATGATTCTGATAAAGGAGATGCTTGTAGCAGAACCATGCGTCGTGAACTGCTTTACATCACGACCATAGCCATCGGCCTCTTTGTTTCAGCAAAGTATGCTCAATGGCCTGTTGATATTTGGTGCATTGGAACTTTTCTGTATCTCTTCGTCATAACAGATCGCAAAGAGAGAATCGAAATGATTGCGGTGTTAGCCTTTGCAACACCAATGGAATTGTTCTTCAGTGAAGTATGGTTGATTTATGAATATCAAAGAGGTTTAATGCCCTTTTTTGTCCCAGTAGGTCATTATTTCCTGTTTGATTTAGGACGAAGAGTGGCGAAGAGGATTCCACACGCTTCTCCAGTTTATCTCATTCTTGCTCTTTTACCGCTTGTTCTCTATGGAGCAGCAAAAGGAACGGATACCTCTGCTGTCTTGTTGTTGATTCTCACGTTCGGTTTCATTCGATGGGGTCCAGAGCCTCGTCTTTATGCCACAATGGTTTGGCTTGCCCTTGCCATGGAACTGTGGGGGACGTACCTTTGTAATTGGACATGGGCTTCTTCTGTACCTTACACCGGATTGACTGCTTGGAATCCACCATTGTTGGTTGGAGCATTCTATTGCTTTGGAGACCTTCTTGTCAATCTGAGCGTTGCCAAGTTTGAAGGCCAACCCATTGCTCAGGTAGAACATGACGTCCTCGGATGACCTAAAGCGTCGTCGCGAAGAAGAGGCGAAGCGTATACGCTCGAGCCTCAATCGTCAGCGAGGTGTGCAGCATTCATCCCTTAAGGGAGGTGAAACCGCTGTCGCTTTTGTCCAAGAATCATTGTGTATCGGTTGTGACCAATGCACAATCGTTTGTGATGATGATGCCATTGAAATGTATAAGATGGCTATGCGAAGCCCCCTACTCAATGTTGAAAGCAATCAAAAAGCGAAAATTATCAGAGATGCTTGCACTGGATGCAGACTATGTGTTCTCGCTTGTCCAACAGATGCTATCACCATGATCGACCGATGAGGAATGAACGATGTCAAAGAAAGGAAAAGAACCGTCAGCACAACGTTTTGGTGGAGAGTTTGGACCATATCGGAAAGACGGTACGACAGGTGTATCACTCGGTACGTTCAAGACGCTTGTTTGGACTTCAAACATCGGAGGACTTGTTCTCTGCGTAATCGCTCTTGAATTGCTATTTGTTCAACAAGAATTCATGTGGGGATTGATCAGTCTCATCGCAGGAGTCATCATTGCTCTCTTCCCATCGAACTACGAAATCGTAGGGATGGATGAGGAAGGTACTCCTCCAAACAGCGATTGAATGCCTCAAGCTTCGACTTCACCGAGTGAAGGTTGAGCCAATTCGCTCTTCTTTGCGTTAACTTCTCGGGCAAGGAAGGATACAACATCGAGAATCTCAATGTCTTCGTATCGCTCATCGCCTTCAAACTTCAAGCATTCAAAGTGTGAAACACACTTCGGGCAAGAGGTGAGCATAGTGTCAGCACCAGTGTCCTTGATTTCTTCCATACGAGCTACACGTAGAGCACGTGCGTTTTCGTTGCAAGACATCATACTGGATACGCCACAGCACATTGCGTCCTCTCCACTGTGTTCCATTTCGACAAGGTCAACACCTTCTACAGCGTTGATAAGTTCACGTGGTTCATCATAGATTCCCATTTGGCGACCAAGTCGACATGGGTCGTGATAGGTAACTGTTGTAGCATCGGTTGAAAGTTCCATATCGAAACCGCTTTCGATGAGATACTCCGTTGTGTGCATGACTTTGACGCCTTCAAGTTCGTAATCTCGAGCAAAGGTACGGAAACATTCTGCACATGATGACACGAGTGTATCGATACCAGATGCTTCGATTTTCTTTTGGTTGTAGGCTTTGAGTTTGTCAAATACTTCAGTAAGTCCTTGCCACTTTTGGTCGTGGCCACAGCACTTCAAGAAATCACGGCCGAGGTAGGATACATCATGTCCCATTTCTTCAAAGAGTGTAAACGCAGCAGTTGTTGAATCTCCAAGATTCATATCTCCTTCATTGACGTGGGAGAAGACCATCTCTTGGTCAAGATAGTCGACACATCCAGGGTAATAGCCAACGTTGGATGTAATTGGGTACTCTTCTACTGGGATGAAATCCTCGTTTGATGCTTCTTCTGCTTCAGCAGCCAAGACGGCTTGCAATACTGTGTGAGGGATCTCAGCCGCTGGACCACCTACGATGAGGCTTCGGCGAATATCAACATAGGAGTCGTAATTGACGAGTTGTGGACATGCATTCGTACAGGCTGTACAGGTAAGACATGAGTACATCGGAACGCCATCATCTTCATTGTTCCAAGAATTGTAAATGATGTTGAGTTTGTCACCACCGTTGAATAATCGAACAGGGCAAGCATCGTCACACAAATCGCAACCGTAACACTTGTTCATTTCGAATTCATATCCTCGTGCCATTGATCTCAAGACAACGATAACGATTGCACCAAATGTCAAACATGGAATGAACATTGCATAGGTGAGTTTAGCATCGAGTGCCTTAGGATTGACGTGGTATGAAGGGTTAACAACATCGCTGTATGTTCCAGAGGATGCCGCTATTGTAGCAGTATCACTGAGATTGACAACGGTTCCAGCGAGTGGACCTGCATTACTGTCCCATAGAAGGAGTGGCTGATATGCACGAATAGAGAATGTCGTTTCCGTCATAATCGAGTTGTTTTGAGCAAGTGGTCCAGATGCTTGAAGGCTGTATTCGTAATTATACACACCTGGTTCAAGAGTAATCTCATCGCCTACACACTCGGAGAAGGAGGTCATGACCTTTCCATTCGCATCTGTGACAGTAAGTGAACTCGTAAGCATAGTGGCTGTGTTGACGCCATCGATTTTACGCTCGCTTGATCGATATTCACAAACAACGTCTGTTGTGAGGGATTCAACAGATTCATGATGTCCGTCTGGGAAGTTGTTTGTATCTTCAGTTACAGTGAATGTTCCACTCGCTGTGAAACCATCTCCACCAAAGAAGGATGTTGTCGTTCCAGCTGCGTTGAGGCCTTCTTCTGCATCTTGGTGATTATTTGCATCACTGAAATCGATAAGCACTTCTCGCGCTGGCTGGTATATTTGCCAGTCTGTCCACGCAGCGGCTGGGACAATACCATCATCGGAGTAGCCTCGGTCGTCAGTGAACTCATTTATCTCATGCACATGTACATCGGTTGGTTGAGTTCGCATTGCTTCGAGTTCAGGATAATAATCGTGCGTTAGCCCTTTGATCGTCAATAGACCGCCAGCTTCCCAGAAACCGTTGTCGTAGGTGTCGAATGTTGCAACAGATGCTCCTGCAGAGACAACCAATGCACCAATGATAAGTCGCTTTCCATGAGCAGGAGTAAATCCAGAGCCCCAGGCTTTGACCATCACGTTTCGGGCAATGAAGTAAATGACAATCCACAGCAGTAAACCCGTCAGTATCCATGGAACAGCATTGAAAATATCTGCCATCCAAGGCGCTCTTGTACCACATAACAAATCTCCATGGGAGTCAAGTTTACAATAATCCGACCGATTTTTCCCATACAATTCGAGGAAGATGTTGATCGAGAAAACAGAGATGAACCAAATGTGTGCAAGATAAACTGCTCCTGCAGCGGCAAACCACGGGTCTTCGACAGGTCGCTTTTCACGTCCTCCAATGAGCGGTGGAAGTGTGAGGATACCAATAGGGATTCCAGTTAGAGCAGCACCCCACCAAGCAGCGTTCCATGCGAAAACAGGTTGGCCTACAATGTCACCAATGAATCCTGTAGGGACCGTGAATTGAGGGAGATATTCTCCCCAACGCAAGTATCCATACGAAAATAGAACGTACCAATCAGGGAATACGAATCCTGCTTGTGCATATGGATCAGCAGCACCGTGAAGTGGCGGTGGAATTAACCACGCATAGAACAGAAGAACTGCAGCCATGAACGAAAAGAGAATCGTATCACGCAGTACTTCATGAGGCCAAAAACCGTGACCCATTCGTGTACGTGTTCGCTTCTCACCAGCTTCTTCGAGTTTTGCTTTCTCATCCATATAGGATGTAGCGACTCTACCAAAATTTTCCATTAATCCCATTCATCTCCCTCCGTATCAATGCGGCTCCGCAATGCCTTGTACCCATACAATAAACAAGTGAATAATGATCAATGTGGTCACTATCACTGGCAGAATAAAGACGTGTATGAAGTACATACGAGTTACCGTTCGAGGCGTCAATGAAGAACCTCCAAACAAAAGAGTTGCAATGTATTTTCCGATCAATGGTGATGAATTGGCAAGGTTGATTCCAATGACTGCAGCACCGTATGCGAGACTGTCCCATGGAAGGAGGTATCCAGAGTATCCAAAGACGATTGTCAGGGCCATGAGCGCTACACCAATCAACCAGTTTAGTTCACGAGGGTTTCGGTATGCGCCTGTGAAGTAAACACGACACATGTGTAAAAAGACAGAAGCCACCATGAAGTGCGTCGTCCAATGGTGCACAGCTCTGATAATATAACCGAATGGCAACTCGAGCATGATGAATTCCATCGAAGCATATGCAGGCGAAGGATCTCCTTCCCCACCAGGGACATAGTAAATCCCAAGAACAGTTCCAGTAATGACCAGAACAATGAAACTCAGGAAGGATATTCCTCCAAGACAGTACAGCGGGTACCAATACCAAATAATTCGAAGTTTGTATTTTTCAGCGTGTGTAAGAGGCATTTGTCGATGCATGTTGTAATATGCACCCTTCGACATGTTCCAGTAATCTTGAATGCGGAATCGAGTATCCATCCAAGAAAAGACCCACAAGAAGGCTCGTTCGGAAACACCCATGCCTCCGGTTGATTCTACAGCACGTAGAATTTCACGACGTGGCATTTCTTCAGTCTCTTTACGAAGAGTGAAGGCCACGAGGACGATAATGAAGGCGATAAAGAACCAAAGAATCCAGAACATTGTTGTCATATTATTCACCTCAGTCACAGTATGTCAGCCAGTCGACATAATCGGTAATGCCCTCAACGACATCATTGTTCAGAACGATAGGAATGAGCGGAAGCCCAACAGGAGCAGGTCCTCCTGCCTTTCGAACACCAGCATACTTGAATGTCGAACCGTTTGAACGGTTTCTGTTCGTATTCATCTCAAGAGCAGTGGTGTCGAACCGAGATGAGTGGCAGATGCAGAAGAGTTTGGTTCCTCCATCATCAGTACCCCCTGGTGTCCATGAGTCATCTGTGTATTGGTTCGATACGAGTTGCCATCCTGGGATGCAACAAAGGTGAGTACATCTTCCAAAAACCATGATGAGGTCGTCAGATGGATAAATTCGCTCGTCTTGAGCGACCATATCTTCGAAGTGGCCAACATATTTCCCGCTTTCATCGTAACCTTCCATCATCATGAATCGGGCTTTGTTGTTATCTTCAGGTGATCCTTCCCATTTTGAACTTTCAACATAGGTGACGACGACAGGGACGCCATTCCAAACACCTGACGCTCCAGAGGTTCCTGTGTTTGTCTTTGCAGCTTCTGCAACGAAGTCGGCCTTAGTCATGGTCTGTAAGTGCTTTGCACCATACCATGCTGTATCTTCTCTACCCTTTGCCCAGAATTTGACAGAAAGGTCACCAGCAGTGCCTCCACCGGGTGGGAGGAGGATGGATGCAAATCCAAGAACGCCCAAAGATGCTGTAAGAACACCTGCAGCGGTATTAAATCCGTAGCGCAAGAATTGTCGTCGATTGATGACGTTTCCTGCATTCTTGAGAGCACCAGTGTTCGAATCTTGGAAAACTAAATCGTAATCTTTTGCCATAGGAATCACCACTTGTACTCCTTCCAGTCTTTCTGGTGTTCAGGAACATATTTGTTCTGAGAATGTTTTACGATAATAGTGTCTGGTAAGATGAATTTCAGATAGACAAGCCCCATAAGGATAAGGGTCGTTAAGACCATGGCAAGATGGAATGCCATGTTTTGCTGATCCCAATCGTTTGCCAGTCCGTAGATGAGTGAGAACGACCAATAGCAGATCCAGAAGATTCCCCATGCAAAGAAGAACAGGGTGAGGTAGGATGCTCCGGATGGTGCAAGAGAGGCGCTAACGATTGTTCCAGATTCAGCAACGTTGTGAACGCCATGGTCAATCGCAGCCTCCATTTGCTCTTCTGTAAGGTCAACGCCTTCGAGAGCAGTACGAGCATCTTTGACTGAGATAGATCCATCAGCAACACCTTTCAGCAGACTGTTAATTGTATCGCCATACATCACTGATCACCTCTTCGCATGAGTTTGTACCGTAGTCGAAGTTGGTTGCTTCGACCTTCGTATGAGGTAGAGAATCCGTATCGGAGCATGAGTCCTGCGAAAATAATGCACATGATGACTGCTCCGAACCCGAGTAATCCTAGCCAGTGAGCGCGGAGTTTGGCTCCCATGTGGTGGAGATCGGTTCCAAGAGATGTTGGTTCAGGTGGGCTGACGTTTCCATCGCCAGCAAAGACTGTTCTTGTGCCACGTGCAAGGCTTTCTTCGTCACCTTCTAGGAGTGCGAATGTGAGTTGATTCCACATGTCTTCAATTTGGTTTCCTAGACCACCGTCGCCGTTAACGCTGTTCCCTGTAATCCAGAACACGATCGTCCCTTCTCCTTCTGCAGGTGCAACCCAGGAGATTTCCCACATTCGGTCAGATTCAGCTGCTGAGGCTGAGGTGTGCGTCAGAGATTGTTCGTCTCCTTGCCAGTTGTCAGCACCGATTCCAGAAAGAATACCGCTAGAGGTACGCATCGAGAATCCAGCGGAGTATTGACCGCCTGCATCAGGACCTCCGATAATGTTGAGCTGGAGTTCGTAAGTTTCTCCAGCAGTCCATGCGTAAGGGACTCCATCGAGAATAATTTGAACTTCATTAGCAGGAACGCCATTATGACAAAGGCACCCCTCCTTTGCAACATCGTCGATAGTATCTCCCCCGTTCTGTTGTTGTCCGCCAATCCCTGATGGTAGGGATGTAGCGAGCCCTGGTAAGAGGAGTAAGAGCAACACTGCGACGACGATAGGGCGTCGCTTGGTCAATGAGGTTGTTAGCATGGCTATACCCTATGGGTTCTCGACTAGCAAGGACCCCTTAAACATTGTTGGTGAAGCGCAAGATTATTGTCCCGCAGTGTAGCGTTTTGCCTTCAATTTTTAACAAAGCAAGGATTCATTGCTTCAACCTCCCTCGCAGAAGCATGGCCGAGACACCATTTGACAACATCTATGACCTTTCAACAGAACAACTTGAGCAACTCGACGAGGCTGAAGATTTAATGATTCGAAACAGTCTTGGTGCTGCAGAAAAACTCCTTTTACAAATGCTAGAAGTGGATAATGATTGTATCCCTGTGCTCTCTAATCTAGGCCACCTCTACGGTCGTCATCTGTCAGAATTCGAGACAGCAGTTGGATATTATGATCGAGTTCTCGGCTTAGAGCCAGATAATGCATGGGCTCGCGACGCTCGTCGCCGATACATGCGATTTATCGAAAAGTAAGGTAAGTTCAAGGGCGTTGTGCACAAGGAGGGTTCATGGAGTCCTCCCAGATCCTCATCGTTGGGATTGGTGGTCTTGGATGTACATGGGCTTCTAGGGCACATGCAAGAGGTGGCGGGGCTTCTCTTCTCATGATCGATGCTGATGAATCATTTCCTCAAACCGAAGAGGGGCATATCATGAGACTCGGGCACACGTTAGATCAACTTGGCTGCGCTGCATTACCTCCCTTAGCTGAGCAAAGGATGCGAGGTCTTGCTTCACGCACACGCCCATTCTTAGAAAATGCTGAACTCGTCATTCTTGTTACTGGACTGGGCGGAGGGACTGGAACAGGAGCTTCCCATGAATTTGCACGGCAAGCAAAACTTCACGGTGCGACAGTCCTCTCTATCGCAGCCTTACCGTTTTCGCAACAGCCTACTCGGCTAAAGATTGCAACAACCGAACTTCAACGTCTAGAACACCATTCTGATGTATGTGTTCAACTTTCTCTGGAGCGTCTTGCTCGACAAGCCCGTACACGAGGAAAGGA
>OCRI01000024.1_pt1 | contig 47981 bp, 38 predicted proteins | sample 1534641 | NCBI WGS metagenome assembly OCRI01 (sample SAMEA3275473, study PRJEB22092) | marine metagenome | reverse complement strand
TTAGCAGTTGATGGAATGACTTCTTCTCGGCTTTGCCCCAAGGTTGGGCATCCATCCAGTCGAGCAATTCAGCTTCTGCATCAATGTCAAACAACACCTTCAAGCGGGAATCTTGTACAGGACGAGTGTTGCGTAGCGTACGCTTTTCCAAACCCTCATACAGTGTATTCCACGCTGTATTCAAGGTCAATTTTAGACGAGAAACATCGACGAGAAGAACGATGATTTCGAGTCCCATGGAATAAACCAAACACAACTCTTCTTTGAGGCATTCGGCTCATCCACAGACTTCAACTTTTCAATAAATTGAGCCGCATGAGCAAGAGCATTGAAGAACAGCGGTCTTGCCATTGCGAATGAGGCGTTACGATGGCGACGATTAAGGAGCAAATCGATTTGATTCGCGCCGAGATCGATAAGACCCAAAAAAACAAGGCAACAAATGCCCACATTGGGAAATTGAAAGCCAAAATCGCTCAGTTGAAACTCAAGGAAGAAAAGGCCACTGCTCACTCGAAAGCCAGTGGCGGTGGGAAGGGATTCGAAGTTCGAAAATCGGGAGATGCAACTGTATCACTTGTCGGATTTCCATCCGTTGGTAAATCCACACTCATCTCCAAAGTTACCGACGCTCACTCAGAAGCAGGTGGCTATGAGTTTACGACTCTAACCTGTATCCCTGGAGTCATGGAACATAGGGGCGCTAAAATTCAGATTCTGGATTTGCCAGGATTGATCAAAGGAGCTGCTGAAGGAAAGGGAAGAGGAAAAGAAATTCTCAACGTTATTCGGTCATCTGATATGGTTCTCTACATTGTTGACCCATTCCAAGACGGGCACTTCAAAGTGTTGCATCGAGAATTACATAACTCCGGATTGAGACTCAATGAACGTCGACCACCAGTGTTCATCAAGCGTGTTGAAAAAGGCGGTATTGATGTTCGTACAACTGTGGAACAGACTCACTTAACACAAGAAGAAATGGGAGATATTATTCGCTCATTCGGATTCACATCTGCCATTGTAACATTGCGACAAGACACGACTGCTGAACAGATTGTTGATTGTTTAGCAGGTAACATCATTTACGAAAAAGCAGTCATTGCTATCAATAAAATCGACATTGCTACACCTGAAGATATTGCTCGATCAAAAATTGGTTTACCCCAAGATTGGCCGATTATGGAAATTTCAGCATTCAAGGATATTGGTCTTACTGAATTAAAAGATTTCATTTATGACAACCTTGGATTTATGCGGGTGTTTCTCAAACCACAGGGTCAAGATGCCGACATGGAAGAGCCTCTTATCGTCAAGGATGATTCCACTGTTCGGACCATTTGTAACAAACTTCATCGTGACTTTGTACGAAAGTTTAGATTCGCTCGAATAAAGGGTCCATCTGCAAAATTTGATTGGCAGCGTGTTGGCTTAGACCATTTATTACAGGATGGTGACATCTTGACAATCGTGGTGAAGCGATGAAGATGTTGTGGTCGTATCATCGTGACGTGCTAGCAATTGGACTCGGATGCTTTTTCACCTATGTTGGAATTCTCCATTTCATTGACCCTGAATGGTTTACAGCCATTGTACCTAAGATCCTACCCGGTTCTGATGTGTTCTGGGTCATCATCAGTGGAATTCCAGAAGTCCTCTGCGGAATCGGGTTAATCGTTCCAAAAACACGTATTCTTGCTGCACGAGCAACGGTTGTACTCCTGGTCATCTTATACTGGGCTAATCTGAACATGTGGATTTATGATATCGAATTAGATGGAAATTCATTCCCTCTATGGGCACACATTCTAAGAGGCCTAGCCCAAGTGGTAATGGTGCTTATTGCCGCTTATTTGGGTAAATGGATTCTTAATCCAAGTACGGAAGATGAATAATCACGTCCATTCGTCATCACCGGACTCTCCTTTTCTTACTCGTATGAAGGCAATGAGAATAAGAAGAACGGCAACAAGACCGCCAATTTGCATCATTGCTGATGAACTCAAAGAGGATTTATCCTCATCAACAGGGTCATCAGTATCATCCGCAGGATCCACTGGGTCGATGCCAGTTGATGAAACATCAACAGTGAATGAAAGAGTTGTGGAATTCATATTACCAGAAGCATCTGAACTCTTGACTAGGAGTGTCCAATCTCCATTTGAAAGAGGTTCTGAGACATATTCATGGTTCTTCTTGGTTGCGAATTGATTAGAAAATACAAGAGTATCATCCAAGAAGATCTCTTCAGTCGAACTTTCGGATGTATACCAACTGATTCGAGCTTTTCCATCATCGAGTACCTCGACTTCCAAATTGAGTAACTCAGGGGGTGTCAGGTCAACGATGTTACTTGTCGTGAATGTTACCAGAACATCAGCCGTATCATTAGCCCTAATATAGGCCCAATACGATGTATTGACTTCAAGGCCAGTTAACGTAATGGCATGATCAGTTCCAAGTTCTGTCCATTGATTTTGCAACATAGAATCTGTAGGCTCATTTTCAGAAGTTGTGTATTGTATTGATGTTGCGTCAGCAACTGTAGTTGACCAAGTGAGTACTGCTGAATTTGAAGTCACTGTATCGACTGATGCTCCAAAAATCTGTTGAGGAACCTCTGGCATCTCAAATCCAGTCAATTGTGCGTATACATGTCCATCCACATCATAGGAAGAGAGCATGGTTTCTTGCCCGTCACCATCAAGAACAATATCAATGACGTTTGGATCGTAATCGATTCCATCATCGAGAGCTGGATTTGAACCACCGCCAAGAGTCCATGTGCTTGCTGTTGCATCAACATCCCTCCACTTCCCTGTTCCAAATCCATCCTGGCTACCAATCACAACGATGTAGCGATAGTTCGGAATATCATCTCCAATGACATCTTTGCTGACTGTGAAAGTGATTGTTTTCGTAGCGGCATCCCCCGAAACATCAACACCACGGGAGGAAGTGCTTCCGGTCAAGGATTGAACAGCCATGACAGCACCTGGTTCACCAGTTCCGCTAACAGCAACTTCCCAAGCCCAATCGGGGTGAATCTCGGCGTTAGCTCCATCGAGCATGTCGGTTGAACCATAGGAAGTATTTCCTTGATCGACATAAATTTGAACAATTTGATGACTAAATCCATTTGAAAGACCCCATATATCGGTCATTTCACCAACCTCAAGTATAAATTGCGCATTCCATGCACTTTGTCGAATCGTTAATTTTTGAGCGTCCCAAAGACCTCCATTATTCGGAGTTACAAAATCGCTTGAAAGCGGATATGTGTAGTCACCATCTCCAGTCTCATCCCCTATTGTATCATTTAAGACCAACAAAGTGACCCATTCCTCAAGATCTGGAAGCACGAGTTCAGCAGGTGCGGGTGGAGCAATTTCCATATCGATACCATCTCCATAGGCGAGTGATTCAGCCCATGCTGAAACAACCTTGACCCGTGTAGAATAACGAGGAGATAGGCCAATTTCAGACCAAGGAATCATGAATTCGTAGACGTCATCAACTGCACAGTCGCCCAGGGAGGAACTTCCACTGAGAACCCATTGTTCTTGCTCGCCAGTTTTCCCTTTAGCAGTGAAAAGGTTCCACTTTGCACGACCATCGTCTCGTAGCGTATCAAAATCAAATGCAACCATATATTTCGATGGGAATCCAAGTATTTGATTTCCGTAATAGGTTCGGAAATTCGTCTCAGCTTCATTAAAATTCACGGCATTGGGTTGCATGAAGTAGATTGCAAGATCTGGTGCATCTCCATTTGAAGATTGAGTCTCAAAGTCTGTAGGAGTATCAGCATCAATTCGAACAAATACATTTGATGAATCATAACCTATGAAAAATTGGTCAATATCAAAGGTACCTCCAGATACAGGAGCATCATATTGTGCAGAACCATCCCATTCACCGGGTAATGCTACACCATCGATCATCGGCTCAATAATACCAGATGCTGGGGTCGTTGGTATGGCAGGGTTTGTCCACAAATCTTGCAAGTATGGTGGCAATTCAAGATTTACTGCTCTGTAGATATTTGAGAGATGTACCTTGAATAAAACATCCCAATTTTCATCGTATCCACTATCTTGGTCCAGCCCATACCACCAATACCAGTCGCTTCCTTCAGCAATGTAGAGTGATTCCCAAGCAGCAGTAAGGCCTGGATGATTTGGATTCACTTCCTCGAATGCAACCAATTCTTGTCGAGCCTCAATCAAACGTTGCCATCCAAGACTCTCCTCTTCTTCTCCAGCCCAAGTCCTTAGGGTTCCATCAATCCATGAACCCGTTCCAATTGCTTGAATTTCAGGTAATGTCGTATTCTTTTCTAGAAACTCTGATGGAGTCGTTGTGACGATTGTTGGATGATCTGCAAGACGGCCATACCATTCAGCCATGAACGGCCTTGCATTGTCATGATGCTGAAATTCTGACATGAACATCCAGTTTTCACCGTCCAGAGCGACTGTTAGCAGATGTTCAGATGGGTCTTCGCCTTCGTCGAGAAGTTGTTGACGGACATTATCGATGTATGCAATGAAATCAGAAACTGCAGCCTCAGGCGTCATTGTTCCATATTGGAAAGCAATTCGGTCTGAAATAACTCGATCTCTGAAAATCACAGAAATCTCTCCTCCGTCTACGCCTGTAACCGTCCAAGGGGTTGCAAGATTCGATGCAGATTCTACATTGATCAGATTGCCGTTTACATCCGTGGATTGCTTCAGAAGTTCTTCATCAGTAACCATCCATTCAACCCCAACATCGGTGACGGGTTGAACCATTGCAGGTGAAACTGCTTGTTCGCTTGGCCACATTCCGACTGGCCGATATCCAAGCTCTTCCTCAAAGAGATTCATTCCTGTAACAAGATGATTTTGAACGTCTTCAGGCCAAGCATCTTTATTGACTCTGATACCATCTTCCATTGTCCATCCATCCATCATCAACAATGGCATAATTGGATGATAATACGGCGTTGTTGTCAGTTCAACTTGACCATTATTTGCCAACTCACTATACATGGGTAGAATGTTTGCCATATGTGCGTGTTGTGCATCTAAAACATAGTTCAAGTCATCCAAATCATAATTCCCGTTCTGCATAAATAAATCGATGAGACCTTGATCACGATGGCTTTGGTTGTATTCGCCAAGTACATAATCTGGAGAGAACTGATACAGATACCACAAGACTTGCAAGTCAAGGAAGTCGGCTGCAGGAAGTAAATCATCATCCATAATCGTTGCAGGCTTGAGATTGTGTAATGTCTCATCATACAGCTCTTTGTACCGAGAACTGGAAGGATAAAGCCATCCAAGCTTCGTGTCCTCTTGAGTCACGTTGTAAATCCAACCACTGTTCCAAAACGACTGAAATTGCATCGTATGAAGTTCGAGATCTGTAGCATTTGGATATCCTCCGTTTGCCCAAGACCGTTTTGCGATATCCGTATGAACGTCAAGAGTTTCATTTCTGTGATAATCAACCAATTGCTCAATAAATGACGGGACTAAATTGTACGTTACTTTCGTTCCTGTTTGTGAAAGAATACCTGGTGAATCGACATATTCGGTCATCCCATGGACTCGGACCCAAGGCATCTCATACATCCCAGTTAGTTTGTTTTTGTAGTAGGGTTGATGTTGATGAAATACAATTGCAAGATTTAATGCATCATCCACTTTACCAATCGATTCAGGTTCGATCACTGGTAATTGTTGAGGGATGGATGGGTCATTTACATCACTGATTCTCCAAGCATGAGTAAAGGTTTCTGCACCGTTATTTGAGGCGGGATTTTGACTCGGAAACGAAGCCCAAACATTTCCTTCATCTTGCCATTGTGCATATACGATGACATCCACCTGGGTTGGTGAACCTAGAGCGTTCCAAGGCAGCGAGATCTCAGTAAATGGATTACCACTCCAACCAGTATAAACATCCACTGAAGTGGATTGATCAACCCAAGAACTGCCATCATGACTTATGTGACTGAAGTAGGAGTCATCTTCCAAAACAAATCCATGGTTGGCTTCAAATGGTAATGTATGGGAAAAGCCCCATTCTTTACTCAGAACTGAACCACCTACTGATGTATTGAGATATACGAAAAAGTCCGCTCCTTCAAAGGTCGATTTCCAATCAGTTCCATTCCAACCAATGAAAAGGTTGGAGGAATTCCATGTCATGAAAAGATCAATTCCATTTAGGTTAGATTCCATCAGAGAATCTGTTGGCCAATCGGTCATATCACCGTCAATGGTGATATCATCAGGAGTTGTGGCCGTCACCATTGAACAAAAAGAAGAGGCAATAAAAATCGCGCACAGCATAATCGCCCTTGTCCGCATGAGATAACGTTGGAGTGATAAATAAAAAGGCTTTATCGCTCATTTGATGCTATGTCCAAAGGCCGTGGTGTGCTGTGTCACATTACTTCTCTCCCTTCTGGAGACATTTCCAGCGGCCCTCGTTTCATAGACTGGCTTTCAAAAAAAGGATTTGATGTGTGGCAAATACTCCCGCTTACTCCTCCCGACCGATTTGGCTCACCTTATGCCTCTCCATCGGCATTTGCAGGCTGGTCAGAACTGAACCATGAAGAAAGGATTTGTGATTTATCGCAAGAAAATTACTGGCTTGAAGACTGGGCACTTTACTCTGCTATCAAGAAATCTCAAAATGGCTTGCCTTGGTATGAATGGCCGGTAGAATTGCGAGATCGATATCCTGAAGCCATGGCGACTTGGAGAGAACATATCTCGGATCACATAGAGGATCAAGAACAATTTCAGTCAAGCTGGAACAATCTCAAGGACTATGCAAACGCGAACAATATCCAGATTATAGGAGATTGCCCAATCTTTGTCTCACATGACTCTGCTGATGTCTGGGCTCATAGGGAATTATTTCTTCTCGATGAAAATGGACATCCAGAGTTTGTAGCAGGTGTTCCTCCTGATTATTTTAGCGAAGATGGACAACGATGGGGAACCGTGTTGTATGACTGGAGTGCTCATGAAAAAGAGAATTGGACGTGGTGGAAAGAACGAATTAAGCGAATGCTACGGCTTTATGATAACGTTCGAATTGACCATTTCCGAGGCTTTCACTCAAGTTGGGCAATACCTCATAGCGACGATCATGCCAGAAACGGATTTTGGCAAGACGGACCAAAAGACAAACTATTGGAGGCATTACTTGAGTGTACAACTGATCCAAATCAAATTATTGCCGAAGATTTGGGTATAATCCCACAGGATGTCATCAACCTGCGTAAGAGATACGAACTTCATGGAATGGCAGTTCTACAGTTTGGTTTTGAAGGCGATCTAAAGAAGAATCCCCACTATCCTGGAAACATCGTATCTGATCAAATTGTCTACACAGGTACACACGACAATGATACAACTATTGGTTGGTATGAGGAAGCAAGCACTGAGGTCAAATCCAACCTTTCCGACATGGCTCAAGAAGGCGAAAAACCGCTGCAAACAATGCTCCGACTTGCTCAGTCAACAAATGCTGACACGTGTATTATTCCGATACAAGACCTACTTGGACTCGATTCATCATCACGAATGAACGCACCCGGCACTATCGAAGGAAATTGGGAATGGAGATTTGAGTGGACTGATTTACTTGTCTAGTTAAGCCTCCGCATATCTCATAATCCCATTGGTTAACGGCAGGATATGACAGCAATAGGGTATTTCACTGCTGAGATTGGCCTCTGGTCCGAATTGCACACATATTCAGGAGGATTAGGAGTTCTTGCAGGAGACCATGTCAAATCAGCAGCCGATGCAGGTATACCTCTGGTTGCAGTAACACTCCTTTACCATCAAGGATATGCACGCCAACATATTGACGATGCTGGAATCCAAACCGAAACATTTCCTGAACTCGATATGAACCATCTTCTCACCAAAACAAACATCGTTCTCGACCTCGAACTTGATGGAAAACCACTGTTTGCTTATGTTTGGATGGCTGAAATCCTTGGCCAATCAGGCCATATGGTTCCCGTTTATTTCATGGACACGCGACATCCGGAAAACGCAATCCAGCACCAGGACCTCTCATCAAGATTGTATGGAGGTGATGATGGTGTGCGAATTCGACAAGAATACGTACTCGGTGTTGGAGGCGTTCAATTGTTTGATCATTTGGAGGTCGAACTGAATGGACTTCATTTGAATGAAGGCCACTGCACATTCGCAATGCTTGAGCTGTTGAATCGGGGTTGGAGCCGTGAACAATTAGCACAACGTAGCCTGTTTACAACACACACACCTGTTCCAGCAGGACACGACCGATTCGATTGGTCATTGGTTGAGGAAGTCATTGGGGACTTGTTGCCGGCTGATGCGAAGGAATTGGTGAGAAGTGCAGGCGATTCAGAAGATGCAAGTCGCTGTTCAATGTCACATCTTGCTGTTTCACTTTCAACCACCGTGAATGCTGTTTCCAAATTAAACGCTGATGTTGCAATGACGATGTTTGATCAAAAGATCCAACCCATCACGAATGGCGTCCATCACATCACTTGGACAGCACCAGCGATGGCATCGTTTTTTGATGAGCACGTAAACGGATGGAAGATGAGCCCAACAAACCTTGAACATGCATCTTCAACCCCAACAACCAATCTTCTTCAAGCAAGGGCTCAGGCACGTCAAGAGTTACGTGATTACGTACGTTCAACAACAGGTGTTGAACTTGATTCAAACCGATTGACTATCGGTTTTGCACGACGGTTTGCAACCTATAAGCGAGCTAATCTCGTGTTCAGAGATCTCAAGCGATTGCAGGCGATTGGTGCTGGAAAAATTCAATTCGTGTTCTCTGGGAAGGCACATCCAAGAGATCAGGGTGGTAAGCAATTGATTCGTGATATTTTCGCTTCTGCCGAACAAATTGAAGACGATATTCCAGTAGCTTTCATTGAAAATTATGACATGAAAACCGGTTTGATGATGACGAGTGGGGTTGACATTTGGTTAAACAATCCGATCCGACCAATGGAAGCATCAGGAACATCGGGCATGAAAGCAGCCATGAATGGAGTTCCAAATTGTTCGATTCTTGATGGATGGTGGCCTGAAGCCTGTGTTCATGGCGTGAATGGATGGGCGATTGGTGAAGGTGAAGACGATCGGGATGATGAGCGAGATGCAAACAACATCTACAACGTGCTTGAACATGAGGTCATACCACTATGGGAAAATGACCAAGATGGATGGGCCGAGATGATGAAAGCAAGTATTGTCGCGTCAGCAGGCTTTAGTGGACAGCGTATGATTCAAGATTATCTTGAATTTTACAATCAATTTTCTTGATCGTTCGATTCTAAATTGAACGTGTCTTCATCTTGGAAACTACTTCTCTTCCTTGTAAATACGAGAACGATTGCTGCAAGAATAATGCCTCCAATCAACAGTGATTGTGTTAATACAATAGTGGAAGATTTCGATTCACTTCCCTGTGAATCTTCACACGTCGAACAAGCCGGAGTTGGACATGGTTCATCGATCGTAACCTCGAATGTATCCCCACAACATCCTTCACACGTTTTCATTTCATCAGAAACTGATTGATTCCCGTTCGTTTCGTTGGTCGAATTGGGCAATTGTGTTTCATTGTTTGAACTCGTTTGATTTGTAGTAGTTGTTTGGTTATTTTCAGTGGGCTCCTGACAACTTGGGCAACATTCGCCCTCCTCGGCTGGCAGCGTTATCCATCCATCAGGGCATACATCACAGAATACATTGGCGCATTGGTCAACGGGGTCAGTTTCATACTGGCAATTACCATCATCTTGGGTCGCCTCAGCATCAAAATTTGTTGCTGTACTATCAGTACAACCGAGGATTGGTTCAGGAGGATATTCGCAGGAGCCATCGTCTTCTGTAGCAGATGAGTCAAAGTTCGTTGCTGTTAAATCTGTACAACCGTAGGCAGGAGCCACAATAACATCAGCATCGATTTCGATAACGGTCACAGAATGTGCCCCCACCGAGAGTGTACCATCGAGCATTTCAGATTCACCAAAGCGAACAACATCGTTACTCTCAAAGCCACCAACAGTCGTCGGAGCACCGCGATTGAGAACAATGGACATGACCTGGTCATCATGTGTCATATTGTAGACCAAGAGATTCGTCATTGCTAATCTTGTACTGTATTCACCACGTTGTAATGCGATCGATTCGGAGCGTAATTTACCAAGTTCTGAAATGTTCTCAAACAATTGCGTTTCCATTGTACTCCACACACTTTCATTTCGATACATATGTCGATTATCAGGATCTGCGCCTCCGTATTCTCCGTATTCATCTCCGTAGTAGAGAAGTGGAGCGCCGGGTGTTGTCAACAACCAGCCATATGCTTGCATGGCTGCATTGTAGGCAGAGACATCACCAGGTTGACCAGGAAGCCCATCTTCTGCCCATTGATTGAAAGCATCATTGGTTCCAGAATCTGCTCGGCTCGTTAATCGAGGCACATCATGACTGCCAACATATGGAACCATAATTGAGCCATCGAGATATTGATCTTGACTTCGGTTGGTCCAGTAATCGAGATGCATGTAATTCTCATTACCAGAAACGAAAACATTGTCGACAACTGCATGATAGAGAACAAAGTCAGCTTGACCGTCCAACCCATCTTCACCCATGTACGCATTGATTGTTCCATACTGTTCTTGATTGTCTTGGAGCGAGTGACCTTCCCAACCCATCGCTGTTTCACCCTTGAGATAGTAATCCGTTCCAACCGTCTCAAATCGTTCGTTGACTTGGGCTACTAAATTCCTCGTGGCCAAATCTTCGACGTGTTTCACTGCATCAATTCGCAGGCCATCAAGATCATAGGTTTCAAGCCACCAGAGTGCATCATCAATAAATTGTTCAGAAGCATTACGGATCTTCCAATTGACATCAGGCATGTACGATGTGAATTGGCAATCCAAGCGATGCTCGGTCCAATCACAGTCTGCAGAACCACAAATGCAACCAGCATTGAACCATTCTGGATGCTCTTCATGGTAGGTATGTTGCTCATGAACATGGTTGACAACAAAATCCATCATGACACGAATGTCACGGTCGTGGGCTGCTTCAACAAGTGCATGGAGTTCTTCTTCAGTTCCAAGTTTGGGCTCAATGCCTCGTGGTTCCGTTGGCCAATAGCCATGGAAAGCCGATACATCATGAACGCCATCCCCAGCCTTTCCAGTTCCGTTAGCCGCCGTATTGAAGGGAGAAAGCCAAAGAGCTCCGACGCCTAATTCATCGAAATAACCGGATTCAATCATCTGAGTTACCCCAGCAAAGTCTCCACCTTGCCAATCAGCCCCTTGTGCTGCGCCAACCATGGGTTCATCGTTCGATGTATTTCCATTAACAAATCGGTCGGTCATGACCATGTAGATGAGCGCGTCTTGCCATTCGAAATCAGTACTCGGACCTCTCCAGAATGGTACGAGCAAGTCATAAGCAGGAGTTCCATCAACATCGAAACCGTCGATGTTCAGCGTATGTTTACCATCGGCTAATCCACTTACAGCATACGTCCACGTCATCTCTTGAGCATCCCAAACAGCACCAGAAATATCCGTTGGTGTACCGTCAAAATCTGCACCTGATGAACCTGGATGATAGGTTACAACAAGCGATTGGTCAATCAATTCAGCAGTAAATTGGGGACGTGTATGATCACGAACACGAACAAGCGAATTTTCAAGATCTCCACAATAGGAACGCTCTGAATTCATTGGATCAAAGATGAACTCTCCATCAACGATGAGTTTGTAGCAATACAGTCCTTCCTGCAGTTCAACATCAACTGTCCAAATCCCATTCTGTTCAGCCATTGGGATATGGTCGCTCCAATTCCATTCGCCAGCAACAAAGACCTCGCTTGCAAAGCCCTTGAACGAGAATGTGGTCATCGTTGAGGGGGTATGTCCAGAGGCCTGTGCATCGTTTGATGAGAGAGGAGAAAACACAACGATGAGCATCAACAAGATCAAGAAACGGGCGACCAATTTCATTCGTTTTCCTCCCCTGGTTTCTTGAACAATGCATTTGCTGTATCAACTAATTCATCGATGTGTTTGCAAAGGAACGAACGAACGAAATCATTTGCAGGATTATGGTAAGCCTCCATTGGAGCACAATGTTGTTGCAACTCACCTTTGTCGAGAATAGCAATACGATCGGCTAATGTCATTGCTTCAATTTGATCGTGTGTAACATAGATTGTTGTCGTGCCAAGCGTATCGTGAAGCCTACGAATCTCTTTACGCATTTGATGACGGAGTTCGGCATCTAGATTTGAAAGGGGTTCATCCATCAGGAGAACTTTCGGACGTCTTACCAATGCCCGTCCCAAAGCAACTCTCTGGCGCTGCCCACCACTCAATTCCTTGGGTTTTTTCTCAAGATGATCTGATAATTCTAATACCTCAGAAATCTCTTGTATTCTGGAATCAATTTCATCCTTAGTCAGTTTCAATTCTCCTTTTGCCATTCGTAATCCAAATGATAAGTTGTTTCGTATAGTCATATGCGGATACAGAGCGTAAGATTGGAACACCATTCCTAGATCCCGAGCACCTGGTGGTAAATGATTGACTTTCAAATGGTCGATAAGAACATCACCATCGGTGATCTCCTCCAAACCAGCAAGCATCCTCAATGTGGTTGATTTACCACATCCAGATGGACCAAGTAAGACAAGAAACTCACCATCTTTGATGTCTAAATTGAGGTCCTTAACTGCTTCAAAGCCATCTTCATATTTTTTACTCACATTCTTAAAATTCACTTCAACCATACGATCACCCTTTCACACCACCAGCAGACAATCCCTCGATGAGGAACTTCTGGAAGAATAAGAAAAGTAAAGCGACAGGTAGGCTAACCAGCAAACTTGCTGCTGCAAAGTCTCCCCAGGCTTGACCTGTAGAGGAGATCAGAGAAGCAAGTCCAACTGGTAATGTGTACATATCGTTCGAAGTATTGAAGGTCAAGGCGAGAAGGAATTCATTCCAAGCCGCTAAGAAACTAAAGAGAGCTGTTACAGCGATTGCAGGCTTTGATAAAGGCAAAACAACCTTTGTGAATACTTGGAATTGGTTGCAGCCATCCAGAGTTGCAGCCTCTTCAAGTTCTCTGGGTATTGTATCGAAGAATCCTTTTAGCATCCAAACACATAATGGTAAAGCAGTCACGCAATATGCTAGAATCAATCCAAGATGCGTATTCAAGAGGCCGAGTGTCTTCATGACAAGGAAATAAGGTACGAGGATGATGATGCCAGGAAACATTTGAACCAATAAAAATGCAAACATCGAAACATCCCGTCCAGTAAATTTGTAGCGGCTAAAGGCATAACCTGCTGGAATTGCAATTGTAAGCCCAAGCAAAGAGGTGCCAATGCTTACGATTAGAGAGTTAACGAACCAAATCCAAAAAGAATCGCCTTCTAGTATCTTAGAGAAATGTTCAGTTGAAAATGAATCCCCAATTTCACCACCCAAGGCATTTCCTGGTGAAAAGGCGATATCGATAATCCATATTAATGGAATAACTGTAATAAAAACAAAGTGGATTAAGATAAGATGGGTTGAAAATTTCTCGTGCTTCTTAATTGTTTCAAAATTTCTAAGTAAACCAAATTCGATCGCTGAGGTCGACAATTTGTTGGAGGTCCAAACAGTAACGGCTCGACTTGAAAGCCACCATAGAGAGATGCTAGAGGGGATAATTGTCCAAGCATGCATCCAGATATCAAATACTGAGAGGGAGGAAGATACTAAACGGAATATTCCAATCCCAATTATCAAGGCACTCAAAGCAAGAGAAATATTTCTCTTCCCTTGATCATGAATCTTAGGAAGAGAAGCCCGTAATGTAGCGAAGAGAATGCATACGATGAATCCAAGCAAAAGAGATACTGAATCATCCCGAAGTACTTCCACAGTTAGTAGGAGAAGATGAACGATGAACGAAACCACAAGCCAAGACCTAAGCGTGAGTATTTCCACTGGCACATACCAGTCTCTCATAAACCGAGATTCCGTCATGATGAACCCTCCGTAGCATTTGTTTGTTTCATATATGTCCAAGAAAAGGCGAGAAGCATGAGGAAGATAATCACGGACCATGCTGCTGCAACACCATATGCACCCTCTCTGAAAGCAACATCATAGACATATGTGATGAGAATATCAGTTTGTCCAGGCTCCCCAAAGTACAGATTTGGACCTCCATCAGTCATAAGATAAATGACATTGAACATATTGAATGTCCAGATGAATCCCAGCAACGTAAGAGGAACTAAAGCACTTCTAAGATTTGGAAGTGTGAGATGTCGAAATGCATCCCAACCAATTACTCCATCAAGTTCAGCAGCCTCGTACATATCCTTTGGTAAGGCTTGAAGCGCACCACTGATCGACATCATCATAAACGGCACTCCAAGCCATATGTTGACCAATATAACCACGATTTGTGCACCTGTTGGATCGGATAAAAAGTCAATATTTGTTCCTAATAAATCATTAACAAAACCATCGGGTTGGAACATACCTCGCCAAACCAAGACAGAGATGTATGAAGGAACTGCCCAAGGCAAAAGAAGTAACGTTCTGTAAGCAGTTTTTCCTTTGATAGAGGTTCGTTGGAACAGGAGAGCCAAGAACAATCCAATTCCAATATGGGCACTGACGTTTACGACGGTCCATACCAATGTGAAAAGAGTAACACGGATGAACCCTGATGCGGTGATTACGTCCCAGAAGTTCGACAATCCAATGAACGATTGTTCTCCAAGATGTGTTTGATCTGCATCTGTAAATGACAACCAGAAGCCATAGATAACGGGATAAAAGGTCAAAACAGCAAGAGCGAGTAAAGCGGGAGCAATATATGCATGCGCTAGTCGGGAATTTGTTCTATTCAAACGTTGATCTCTCCATCGCCCATAACTGAGCAATGCAATCAATGAAAGAACAATAGCACCTAAAGCAAACATTACTGGAGATGTATTTCCTGCACTTGGTCGTTGATCTGAAACAGATGTGCTACCTGTTGTCGAATAGAATAATTCACCATCCGCATACACATCGAGGTTGTGCTCAACATTGGGAATCATACCTGTTAACGTGCAATTGAGATTGGTATTGGTTGATGAGAGAACACGTATTTGCCCAAGTTGATTGGTCTCTTCACCGTTCGATAGACAAGAGTCATATCCTGAATTCATCATTCCAAGTTCATCACTAACAATGAATTGTGTGTGAAGTAGACCATCCACATAAATGCTGTAATTTGATGCGCTTTGGTTCAACTGAAATTCAAGAGAAATCGTTCGATAACCCGTATTCGGTTCCAAAGGTGCAGCTTGCTGTAAATCATTCATTTGAGAAACAAGTTCTTGATTGGCGAGAACAAGGGCGTTTTCAGTTGTTGAAATCCCACTGTATGCTTGTTCAAAGGCAGTAGAAAGTGGGTCATAAACAAGGGCCATAGCCCGGGTAGTTGGAGCAGGGGTGCCAAGTTTCGTTTGATCGAGGAACCCTCGAATAACATCATCACCAAGAATATCTTCATCATCCTCTAGTTGGGAATGAGTTGGCATCGTGTAAGTTTCAAGAGCAAAATCTTTCTGAACAGTTGCAGAAGATAGCCACATAGCTAAATCGGCCGCTGCAATTTTGTGTTCACTTTGCTTACTTACAGACCATCCTTTGTATGTTACGAGAGGTGACATACGTTCTCCTGTATCATCAACAATAGGGAGAATCGTTTGACCTATGCTAAGACGGCTCGATTCATAGGTTGCCCAGTTCCATGGCCCGTCGATAATCATAGCAGCCTTTGAAGAAATAAACTGATTCTTCATGCCTTCAATCTGAGTACCTGTTGCAACAACGCCATGATCCAATTCTAAATCAAGCATCCATTCCATTGCATCTCCAGAACCATTTGAATCGAGAGTAGGCGTTCCTGATTCATTGAAAAGTGAACCTCCAAATCCTTCCTGTATGGGGAACCACCAATATGCAGATTTTACTGGAAGCGCCAATCCTTGAACATCCTGATAGGTTAATTGTTGGGCTGCAATGAGTAAATCATCATGAGTCCAATCCTCATTTGGATAATCAATCCCTTGAGAATCAAAAATTGCTTTATTATAGATCAATGAGAGACAATCTTGGCTTGCTGGAACACCATACAAAGCCTCACCATACCGCATTGCTTCGAGTGCACGTTCCTCGAAATTGGCTCGATCTTGTGGAGTAAGGTGCGGTCTCAAATCCTCTAAGAGAGGGAGGCTATCGACTCGTATTTCCCCAATTGCTCCAAGTTGATCACTGGATAAACGCATCAAATCTGGTGCTTGACCACCTTGGGCTGCTGTCATAAACAATTGATCTGCGTTACCAAATGGAACCATTGTAATCTCAACAGAAACATTCGGATTGTTTTGCTCAAATTCCTTCACTGCATTTGTGAACACTTCTTCTTCCTTACTTTCTGCAGCGAATGTGTGCCAGATATCAAGAGTAATTTCTCCAGATAAGGATTGGCTACCACCGTCCGTTCCTGAATCATCCCCATCTAAACAACCAGGTAAAAGGAAAAGTATTGACAAAAGGAGGGCGAAAATCCCCTTGCGAATTCGGGCCTGTTGGCACTCATCGCCCATATTGACTCGTGGTTTATCATCCAATTAAACAAATCTCTTGACAACATCAAAATCGAGAGTTTAGTTTGAATGAAAAGCCAGTGGTAGACGGCCTATTTCCATCCATTCAAGGTGTAGAAGAGTTTTCATTTCTGTTTTTGCAGCTTGCCTCCAACGCTTTCTCATTGTGCGTTCAGCAACACGGCTTGGCGATGGAGGTGGAGAAAAGTGATTGAATTCAGTGATCGAATCAGGAATCGGACTATCTTGCCACTCAACGCCCCAAAGAATGAGCCATTCCGGAGGGGCGACACCAAAGTCAACATCGATTTCAGGATTATCGATTGCAGATTTCACTTGCTCAGGAGTTATTTCACCAAGCGCCATTTGCTGTATGGCCATAGCAGTTCGTCGAACTTGATTCCAAAGGAATGCTTCTCCTATGATCTCGAACCCGACTGTCCTTCCATCAACAACCCAAGGGGTGCAAGAAAGAATAGTACGTATAGGATTTTTTCCAGGTTCAAGACGTGCGAAATTTGTAGCATTGTAGGTCCCTTCAAACAGTGAGAGCCATTCGGAAAGAACATCTCCAGGGTCTTTCCAAAATTCAATCCCTTCCAATCTGTAGCGATAAATTCGGTGAAGAGCGATACGTGGATTCCAATCAAATTCAACCTCTCGTACATCGAGGAAAGCGATATCGTTTGGAAGTAAATCATCTACTGCTCGAATAAATTTTCGAGGCGTGATACTTTCCCATAAATCACTTGCAATCCGTACAGTTCCACCATTGAGCCTGACATGAACTCCAGCATCTGTTCGGCTTGAAAGAACGAGATTATGTTCCTCCTCAGTTTTTGAAATCCATCCAAGTGTCTGAAAAACACGTATTAACTCACCTTGAACTGTGATAACATCAGGTTGAATTTGACTGCCATGGTATGAATCGCCAAGATAGCCAATTCGGAAATGCAGACGTGTTTCTGCATCCGACATTGAGTTCGCCTCAGTCATCGCTTCCGAGGACTTCGATGGCTTCTTCTGGAGTAAACCCGAGTCCGCCAACAGCCCAAATAAGAGCTTGCTTAAGCCATGGTTGAATGGTTGGTGCCTTTCGTGAAGGATCCATTACTTCAATCGCATCCACGAGATTACGACTCGCTTGGTAGAGTGCATCATCGACTGGAATATCTTCAATTTCTAGTTTCTTGGCGTATCGTTGGAATTCTTTTACTGCAACTGGAACACGTCGGCATTCAAGAGCAAAAGATGCAAAATCAGCGATGTACTCAACGTTTTCTTCATCGAGTTGCATTGCTTTCTTGTACGACATCATGATTTTTCCACCAGGGACAACATCCTCTTGAGCTTCCATGTTTAGCATGTTTGCAAATTCGGCAAAGGTATGATGCAGGTTTGCATTATCCTTGTTTGAACGTAACTTAGAATCGAGGTTATCAACTGCGCCTTTCAAGTCACCTGAACGGAACAATTCGATTGCTTCAGCCATTATCTCATCACTCATTTTTCTCTCTCCATTTCAATGGACAAACAATTGGCTTTTGAACACAGCGGTTCAGTCTTGTCCTTCTTCTTTGGTTAAAATCTCAGCAAGATTGTCCAATTTTGTCGACTGGCTATGCTTTTTATGCATCTCGTTAAGCAACGTCTTGGTATCTTCCCAACCACGGATTTTGAAGAAACAGTGCTTTGGATCTGGACGGACTGTTCGAATTGTTCGTTGATAAAACATGAGAGCAAAGAAGGACCGAATAATGCTCTTCCCAGCCTTTTCGACATTGCCATCGTTCTCGTTTGTTGATACATTTGGAGAAATGCCGACACTTCCACCAACAGATTCCTCTACGATTCCAACACCGGAATCAGTGAGAATTGTCAATGTAGCATATCCCGTCATTGTACCAACAGGAGTTCGTTCAACTTGAACTTCAGAGATACGGTCGAATAGGATTCGACGATGTGCACGACTTAGCAGGAAGGCATGCTTGAAGATAACAGCATTACTTGTGATCGCATAATCGAAACTTCGTTGATAATAGAATACAAGCCCCCAAAATGCAAGAGTCAAGGCAATTCCAGCAAACAAGAAATTGTATTCAAAGCCCAGGAAAGGCTCAACATCGGTATCCGAGAACAAATCTCGAATCAATGCGATGAGACCATCGATTTGAATGAGCACAGGGAGAAGTGTAGCGATAAGTAGCCAAACAGTCACCCACTTGCCTGATGTAGATGAATTCAACATTCGATTAAACCACGTAATTGAAGCCATAACAAGGACGAACCCAAATGGTAACTTGGAACCTCCAAGTTCCATGAGCCAAACAATCGCCTTAGCGATACCACCGGACTCATCGTTAACCAGCATGTCCGGTTTCCAAAAGATAATGTGTACACCGAAAACAAGTAATCCAAGAACATACATGTTAAGGAAACCAACTCCGCTTGGTTGCTTTGTGAGCAGTACTTCTTCTCCTTCGATCAACTTGAAGCGGCTTTTCATCGCTTCTTGATCATTCGCCTTGGTTTTTTCATCAGAATCTGGTTGAACAGTTGGTTCTTCAGTTACCTCAGTGTCTTCACTCATATCTATGCCTCAAAGTTCTCTTGTCATACTGGGTCATAAGTCCTCCCCCGTTTTTCAAAGCGTTTTTGCTCAGTTTTTGTCAATGTAGGAAGCCCCAACTATGCTCGGCATTTCCTCTCAACCATTCATAATCTGACTTGACACGAACTCCGAATTCATCTTCAATTCTTAATGTTTTGACGATAAGTGGATATTCGTTGTAAGTGAGATGCGACCAAACACCGCCTCTCGTAGGTTGATGGAAATCCCAATGAGCTCGTTCAACTGCTTGTGCCGAAATATGAATTGTAGTCCTTCCATTCTGCAGTTGAACATCGAAATGTGGCAGATTGTTTGGCTGCTTCTCTTTCTTGACCGATACAATTTCAAAACGTTCGCTTCTCTTGTTTTGTGCATCATGAAAAAGCCCTCCTTGACTTAACGCAATATGAGAGATATCTCTCTTTTTCCATGCTCTTGCATCTCTGCTCAGCATTGTAAGCGATGCATGGGGAAGAAACCAATCGAGATAGGACCCGTCTGAAAAATGGAGCATCCCCCAATACCAAGGAACACTCGGAGCTTGGACACATACCTTCTGAAAGTATGCAGTTCCGCTAACAGATTCTCCATCGATAACTCCTGAAACTTTCGTCCCATGTAATCGTAAGATGTCATACCCCATGTTCGCTGCATAGGTGGCATTGGCTTGCCGGGCTGTTGACATAGCAGGATTCCATGGTGTCAAATCCAGTTGAACCGATTGTATTGGACTCTTCTCTGACAGATTCAAATTTAACCAAAATTTTGACCGATCTTCAACCATCCCCATTGAGCAATCTGAATCGAGGAGAGGGACAACTGCTCCACCTCCTCGATTGGATTTTGAAGAAGAGGGCCAAGATGAATGATCAGCAGGAAGAACAATCATATCGCAAACATGACTTATGATTTCATCATGCATTACTGAGCCATCAAACCACCATGCGCAAACCATGCCATCCAATCGAATTGCACCTTGTTCATCAAAGCCAGGTTTTCCTTTTGGATTCCAAGATACATCGTTGACTTGAACCATTTCGTTGTCTTTTGTCGACCACAAAACCATCAGTTGCTTACCTGGTTCCACGTTCTTAGGATCATCGAGCATGACAAGCCACCACCACCAATCCCAGGTGAGATGATTCTGGGGCGGGCGTTGTTGAAGTTTCCACAATGAAGAGAAATCACCTTGAAATGAATCCATTAAATCCCTCATTCGATTTCTTTCGATTTGAAGACAAGTTGTCCGATGAACCAAAAGAAAGCCGCCTGAGCGATTAATACCATCATCGAAACTATGATTGTCGGATATGGGCCCATGCCTAATCCAAGGTCGCTCTGCGCCCACTCTAGAGCCCCGTGACCGGGTAATGCTTCTGTCTCAAAGGAAAAGAAAGAATTCCCTTCGTTCGAGCCACCAGCCCAAGATCCTGCTTGAGTAAACATGTCCATGTCGGGCCAAACAAGTAACGCTCCCGAATCGATAATACTCATTGACCATCCTACAATCGACATTCGCAAGAAGGTCGATTCAGGGACACTCATTGAGAGAAGAGCCATTCCAAGTTCCCATGCTGCAATTGGTAGGGCGAGAATAATACCATATTTCCACAGTACTCCAAGGAATGAAAACAGCATACCGTAGACAAGTGTTGCTAACAATGCAGCAATGAGTACGCTAAACCATACACCAAGATCTGCAAATCTGAAGAATTGATCACCGGGCCCGAGTAAACCAGAGATGAGCGCCATTAGCACACACATAACGAGCATGTATGGCCACACAATTCCAAGATACCCGAGCATTCGATAGAGGAAAATCTCTCCTCTAGCAATTGGTTTTGCCGTCATATAATGCATCGTTCCAGAGGTCATTTCATCCCTGATAAGTCCTGTTGCTAAGAACAAAGGAATGAATATACTCAGTAAAAAGACAAAACCAAGTTTCCCGATGGCTAAGACAAAAGCTCTGTGTTGCGCTTCTTTACCGTACCGATCTTCATCCGGATCCTCATCAACACCATAATCAGCAAAGATTTGATATTCGCCTGTCAGTGAATTGAATACGATGCGAATGTTACATGGAATGCCATCATTGTTCGTATCCTTTTGACTTTCAAGCAATTGACTTTCTCGACAATCCCCGTCATCATCATAACCAGTAGACACACTACGGGCATCTGAGTAATCCCAGTCATAGTCATCTTCATTGATGTACATTGAAGCAGGTTCCGGCTGAATAGGGGGGTTGAATAAACCTGGATGAGAAAATTCATCATACACATCCGTACCGAGTTTGAATTCTTGGCCATCGACGTACCCATCACCATCGGAATCAAAGGAATCTCCGTCGTTGTCAATGGCTTCGATCTCTGTGTTCATTGCATCGATGTAAAACAAAAAAACTACAGAGATGGAAAGGAATCCTACTCCAAGTACCACCCACGTAGAGATGCGAGTCCGATATTGGCGCATGGTGAACTCGGCAATTGCTGTCGCCTTTCGATCGAGAGCAGTCCAAATCGTTTCACCTCGACCTTTTGCCATCAGGGAGCACCTCCTGTAAGATATCCCAGAATGGTCTGTAAATCATCATCAGGGTTGTTAATGTTCATCACATCATGATTGTTCTCAACGACAATCTTTGGAAGGTGCTTATGAAATTCACCAAGATGATGTGTGAAAATACGTAATTTTGTTGTGGTAGGGAATTGCAAACCATGAACGGAATCAAGACTGAGCACATCACGAGCAAGTGCCTTCGCATTAGAACATTCGAGCTCAATCGTATGAGGAATATTGTCCAACTGTTCACGAATTGCATGAAGGTTCCCAATGGCGAGTAAGCGCCCTTGGTGGAGGATCACGATCTGTTCGGTTATTCGTTCAATTTCTGAGAGAATATGGCTGCTTAACAAAACAGTACGTCCCATCCTCCCAAGTTCACGTATGACATTCATAATCGTCGTTCTGGCAAGAGGATCACACCCCTGTAATGGTTCATCAAGAATAATCAATTCAGGATCGTTGACCAATGCATGAGCAATCTTTGCACGCTGGCGCATCCCTTTGGAATAACGTCCAATCTTCTTGTGCATAACATCGGTTAATCCAACAAATTCCAAGACGCGTTCTGCCTCACGTTTTGCTTCATCACGAGTTAGACCATGAAGGCGAGCAAACGTGGTTACGAAATCAAAAGCAGTCATCCAATCATGGAGACTCTCATTCTCAGGAACATATCCCACTCGTGCATAAGGTGCTGGGTTTTTCCATGGGTTCGTACCAAACAAGCGCACTTCGCCTTGGGTTGCACGAAGTTTACCCATGAGGAGTTTAAACAGCGTCGATTTACCAGCACCGTTCAAGCCTAAAATTCCTGTAACGCCTCCTGACAATGCAAGCGAAACACCCCCCAACGCTTGGTATCGACCATAGGTTTTCCCCACATTATTGAGCATTACAACAGGCGCCTTTGGTTGAGGAACCCATTGTTGTTCAACAGCCTCACCGGTCTGGCTAACGTCAGGAATCATTCACGGGTCACCTCCATTGACGAGACACGTACTGATAGGACGTAGAGTGAAATGGCATTGAATGCCAATACCGATACAAGCGACCATACCCATGGATGTTCATACATCATGTTCGCACCAATTAATGCCTGACCGACATGAGCAATTGAATCATAAGGAGAGATGAGATAGAGAATCGATTTGTCAAATAGACCCTCAACGATAGCAGCAAGTGTCTTTGTTCCGAGTATGATCGCTAACAAAGCGATACCAGGGAAAAACTTCCCCCGAGAAACACTTGAGAGAGCCAATCCAATGCTCGTGTACGTTACGATGAGTAAAACCCCACAGAACATTGTGGTCAGGAACATCGGAAATGTATCAATAATCCAAGACCAGCCACGACCCATGGACAGAATATCAGCGAAGTAATACAACATGAGTGTTCCGAGAATGATCAATGCTTGAATACTCGCAACTGCAAGATATTTCATACCAACATAGTCAAACCGATTTATGGGTCTTGAAAAATACAACGCTGAAGTACCGTTCGAACGATCTTCAGAAATCACGCCTCCAACGAGTAACGCTGCAACAAGTGGGTAGAACAACATATTTCTGGGAAAGAAACCAAGGACGTGTGCATAGAGATTGTTACGCCCAACGCCCCAGAGTTCGTACAAACCAGGTTCACCGAGGATGGCGAAGAGTAGAGTGAGAGCGACGTCTGTCATGGACGCAATGAAGACAAAAATAAGGAACAGTTTGGTTGGAACGCCCCATGGACGATGGCCTTTACGGAATATTCCTAAGAGATGATGCCTAAAAATAGCCCAATTACGCATCCAACGTGGATTGAGTGTTCCATTCCAGGGCTTGTAAACCTGCTCAAAAACTTGACCGGTCTGTGTCGATGGGCGAGCAACAGATGCGACAGAATCGCTCTCAGAGCCCCATGCAGCATCCATTCGACTTTGCCCCGTCACAGGAGTTGATGCTTCGATTGGAACATCTTCTTCGCTCATGATCCCGAACCTCCCATGTGTTCAGGAGCATCAACTCGACGGGCTTCAGCAGGTGATGCAAGAAGATCTTCACTGGATTTCACTCCATAACCAAAGCGTTCCATTATGACAATAAACAAATCTTCCAGAGAGGCTTCATATTCGTGCATACGTCGAATTTGAGCACCTGTATTGGCTGCACATTTCAAAATACGATGAGTTGTTTGTTCACCATCGTGTTTGATTCGCATGATCCTGCCTTCTCTTCGAACCTCCAGACCCTCCTTGCCCATAGCTTGTTCAAGTTCGTCTGCAGAACCCCAAACGTGAATTTCAATTTCTCTATCGATTGCTTTCAAATCTTCAATACGTCCTTGTGCGGCAAGTTTCCCTTTGTGGAGAAGTACCATACTATCGCATACGCGTTCAACATCTTCCATAAGATGGCTTGACATAAGCACTGAACGGCCTCCTGAATGAACCATATTGTACAGGGTGGTTAACATCGAATCACGTGCAGTTGCATCAAGTCCATTTGATGGCTCGTCAGCAATAATGAGTTGTGGGTCGTGAATAATTGCGCATGCTAGTTTTGTAGCCTGCCTCATACCTGTTGAAAACGAAGAGATAGGGCGATATCGTAATTCCCCAAGTCCAACATATTCCATTGCCGTATGTGCTCGAGCCATTGCAACAACTGGGTTCATACCAAGCAGTTCTCCACTGTATCTTACTTGATGAATCGCATCCATATCGTTGTCTAAGGCCTCATATTCAGGCATGTAACCGATTTTAGAACGAATATCAAGCCCTTCAGTACGAATATCGTGACCCAATACTTTACCTTCACCAGATGTAGCTTGAATTAAACCTAGAATGGTCTTGAAAAAAGTGGATTTTCCGGCTCCGTTTGGGCCAAGGAGTCCCGTTGCTCCCTTAGGGACATTAATGCTGAGAGAATCTAGCGCAACATGAGGACCGTATGATTTGGTCAACTCTTTTGTTTCGATTACCCATTCATACGTCATTGCTTTCATACCGAGGAAGGAACGGAAGTCTTTCAATCCTTTCTCATTTTGCTGTTTCAATTGTTTTGGAGAAATCACTACGAGTTCGTACTGCGATTCCCTTTTTCAAGCGAAGAGCTTCATTGGCATTGCACTGAGAAAGACCGTGGCCAACAAGATCTCCATTTTGTCGTACAATCAAGCATGTTTGACCAGCAGTAAGCCAGGGATCACAGGCATGGATGAAACCATGGAAGACGTTTCGCCCACGTAGGATATACTCGACCGCATCATCATGGATGACGACCAATGGCAAGCCTTCTCCGGGATTGACCATAGGTGAGAATCGGTTGTGTTCAGTTGGCAAAGGTAAGGTACGATAACCGTAGAGAATCTCTGAACCGAAATCAGTAATCGATAGCCCTCCATCGGTTAATCTTGGACTAAGGATATGTTTTCCAGAGGAATTCAGTACGTTCTTTACTCGACCAGTCCCGCCAATAATGAACGTACAATCGTCGACCATCTCATGAGCCCTTTCTGGATGACAATTTGCGAGGACCACAAGTTTCTGATGAATTTGCTTTCTGCGAAGCAATACCTTTTGCTCTGGAAGTGTAGAATCATCAATAGCCAGAGGTTCAGTGATTATTTCGAAGGATTGGAGAAGTTCAGAAGCCTTCTGAACAACCTTTTCTTGAGAAATATCCAATGTAAGGATACGATCAGCATCAATACTGAACATCATCAATTCTTTTCGGATTAAAATCGGATTAGGACGTCGGTCCCACAACCAAGATGGTCCATCAACTTGAGCAAAGGGGTTGAGATCTTCCAGTCCATACGGTATCAGGCCAAGAGGAGTTTGTACAAAGATCTCCATCGATGGAAGAAGTGATTGCATCCTTAAGACCAATGTTTCACAACGTGACCGCCAGGGCCCAGGAGCGCCATGGAGAATCAAAACATCTACGCCGTTCCCTTTTTCAGGCCTCCAACGTGAATGAAGTTGCTTTCGTGCTGCAAGGATGTGAGGGCGAACAAGTGTATCTTCTCCGCCCCATCGTTCACCTTTTTTCCTTCGGGGTGACTGCGCATCGATAACGTAAGACCAATCACCTTCCCAGATTCCACCTTCAGGTGAAACTTCTCGTGCAGCAGAACGATCGTCGATAACGAGGTCATCTAGAACGTCAATGGAAATTCCAGATGGGAATGGGCGAGTTGTTAACCACAAGAACGCTTCTCGCAAGGCTGGATGTTGGTGACTACGCTGTTCAGCAAGTTGCCAAATAGTTCCATCATGAACTGCTTGCTTACAACGAGCTAACTCGGCCAAAGTCACTTCCAAATTGTAGGTTGCTAGGAAAGCAGTACGGTCTTTTTCTTTCATTTTCAAAACTTCTTTTGGACTGAATCCAACCACGCAAGGAAGCATCGATGGCCATTCTTGAAGGTCATCCAAATGAATGGTTCCAGATGGTGAAAGAAGTCGTTTATCTCGAGCAAAAAGAGCATATGCGGCTGAATCGAACAAATCCGCTCCTAAGGCAATTAACATAGGAAAGAGCATGGGATGACCACATCCGAACATATGCCTTGGCCGTTCAGGAGCAAGTTCTGGAAGTGTAGCGAGCATGATCTTTGCCAAATCTTTGTACCGATGTTTTTCCATAATTGGAACAATTCCACCAATCGGGTGAACGGCGAAATCAAAGGCGCTCATTTCCCTTGCTGATTTTTTACGAAGATGACGGAACGTCCCTCCTTGAATAGGTCCATTTAACATAACATCTCCTGCGATATCAAGGGATTGTTGAGCACGTTCAACAGTGACGTCAACAGCTGATTCTACTTCGAGTTCAGACATATCTGGGCGACTAAAGACATCGAGCATAGTTGCAATATCAACGCCTATTGATTTTTGAAATTCAACGATCTCTTCAACTCCAACCTCGACATCTCCGTAAACATAAGCCTGAAAGGTTCCTGAATCGGTCATGATCACGCCTGGATAATCCAATAGATCATGGACACCTTTACTGAGAGCATGTTGTTTGAGTTCATCGTGTTTCCAGATAATGTACGAGTTGGTAATGAGGGCTGAAATACCGTATCGGTCCCACATTTCACGAGGCTCAATGGTACGGATGTTTGGATTGATGACAGGAAGCAGTGCAGGCGTCTCCAAAATTCCGTGTTTCGTGTGAAGTTTCCCCACACGTGCACGACCATCTCTTGAAGAGATTTCGAACTTACCTTCATCGCCCTCTCGACAAGGTTGTGGATCGGGTCGAGACCCTGTGTTCCATACTGCCATGTTTGAGGGGCTGAACTCTTTGATTTCAAGCCGCCGATGAAACATCAACAAATTCGACGTTCCCATGTGCGAGAATAAATTCTCGACCTAGTTCATCAAACGTATCAAGGAGAGCGGTCGAGAATTGGATTGATTCTATCTCCGAATCTGCTTCGAGATCGTTTCGTACACCTTCAAGCGTACCTGGAGCAGCACCACAGGTCAAACATGCGCCTGTTAAATCCAAAACGAATCGAAGACCTGTGTCTGTCACTTCCTTTCGGGCAACGGCAATGCCTCCCCCATGTCCATCAAGGGCAGCCCGTACAGCTCCTAAACGTGCACACAAAGCCGGAACAAGGTGTTCGGAGTCGAGTACTTCATGTAAGGACATATTTCTGAGACGGTGGTCTTCTTCAGGGTCTGAAGTCTCCTCAATACGGCGTTTTGCCTCAGCATCCATTGCCTTTTGAGCTTCGAGTGCGTAAGCACGGACCAAATCGTCATCCATGTACCTCCGAATACAAGGTACTGTTTGAAGTGTTGCAGTGTAGTATCAGGAGCGATTGCATCTATTGATAAGGGTGTGATTGCAGGGACATATGGGTGAGATGATGAGCGACGAGCTTCTGCGAGTGGAAAATCTTCACGTTTCTGTTGAAGGTACTTCAATCCTTAATGGATTGAATCTGACAATTAATCGTGGGGAGATCCATGCCATAATGGGAAGAAACGGTGCAGGGAAGTCCACTCTTGCTAGCGTCATCATGGGTCATCCAGCATACGAGATTACAAAAGGCACCATCCATTACAAAGGCTCCAACATCGAAGATATGGAAGTGTTTGAACGTGCAAGAGACGGTATGTTCCTCTCCTTCCAATACCCAGCAGCAATTCCTGGAGTCCAAGTAGGAACATTCCTGCGCAAGTCCGTGGCTTCCGTTCGTGGTGAAGCCCCTCCACCAAGGGAATTCAGAAAAGAACTCAAAGACGCTATGGAGAATCTCAGCATGGATCGCTCCTTCCTCTCACGCTACGTCAATCAAGGATTTAGCGGTGGAGAAAAGAAGCGACTCGAAATTCTTCAACTCCTTCTCTTGCAACCAGACCTTGCACTCCTTGATGAAACGGACTCTGGCCTTGATATCGATGCACTTCGTATCGTTGCAGAAGGAATCAACAGCGTTGCTCAAAACACGGGCTGTTTGATCATCACTCACTATCAACGTCTTCTTGACCTTGTCAAGCCAGATGTAGTTCACGTCCTTCTCGACGGAAAAATTGTTCAGAGCGGTGGGCCAGAACTGGCCCTAAAGCTTGAAAACGAAGGGTACGACTGGGTCGAAGCCCTTGTATGAGGTGAAATTATGACACAAGATGCTCAAGACGCAGTTGGCGATTATCGCTATGGATTCCACGACCCTGAATCGTCTACAATACGGTTCGATAAAGGCCTCAGTGAGCAGGTTGTCCGTGATATTTCTGAACTCAAGAATGAACCAGAATGGATGACGGATATCCGAGTAAAAGCATACAATCACTTCATTGAACGCGAAATGCCAACGTGGGGGAACTGTGCTTCTCTAGATGGAATCAATTTCGACAACATCACTTACTTCCTTCGTTCCTCAAATAAGACTGAGAAAGATTGGGACGATGTTCCTGATGACATCAAGCGTACATTCGACCGTCTCGGCATACCACAAGCCGAACAAAAATGGCTCGGTGGCGTTACTGCTCAATACGAAAGTGAAGCAGTTTACCACTCTATTCGAGAAGATTTGGAAGAGCAAGGTGTCATTTTCTTGGACATGGATACAGGTCTCAAAGAATACCCTGAACTGGTGAAAAAATACTTCGGAACAGTTGTTCCGCATAGCGATAACAAATTTTCAGCCCTCAACACAGCGGTGTGGTCAGGTGGATCGTTCATCTACGTACCGAAGGGCATCCATGTTGAAATGCCAGTTCAAGCCTATTTCAGAATCAATGCCAAAAACATGGGCCAATTTGAACGCACACTGATTATTGCGGACGAAGGTTCCTCCATACATTATGTTGAAGGATGTACTGCTCCAACATACTCCACAGACTCTCTCCACTCAGCCGTTGTTGAGTTGATTGCTATGGAAGGCTCGAAAATCCGTTATTCAACCGTTCAAAATTGGTCAGCAAACGTGTACAACTTGGTCACAAAGCGTGGCGTTGCCCACAAGAACGCTACTGTTGAATGGGTTGATGGGAACATTGGCTCAAAATTGACCATGAAATACCCCTCTGTTCTACTCAAAGGAGAAGGCGCTCACGCTGAGATTATTTCGGTTGCATACGCAGGAACTGGACAGCATCAAGATGCTGGAGCAAAGGTTCACCACCTTGCACCAAACACTACCTCCAACATCCTCTCCAAATCCATTTCAAAAGGTGGAGGACGCTCATCCTACAGAGGAATGTTGCAAGTTACTCCCAAAGCCCACGGATGCCGTTCAAAGGTCGTATGCGATGCGCTTATGCTCGATGAGGACAGCCGAAGTGACACATATCCAACAATGGAAATAGGAAACTCAACCGCAGATCTAGAACACGAAGCAAGTGTTTCCAAGGTTTCTGGAGACCAACTCTTCTATCTCATGAGCAGAGGACATTCCGAAGAAGAAGCAATGGGGCTCATCGTCAATGGATTCTTCGAACCATTCACTCGTGAATTACCAATGGAATACGCTGTTGAACTCAATCGCCTATTAGAATTAGAAATGGAGGGTTCGATTGGATGACATCGTACCTCGATGCATCTCTTCCAACTCGATCAGAACACCTCTGGCGATACACACCTTGGTCAAGAGTTCATCCCACCAAAGTTGACGAGTTACCTGTAGTAGGTGAACTTGTCATCGAAAGTGACGATGCGGAAATCAAATTGGTTTCTAAAAATAATATTGAGCATGGAAATGATATTGCTCGGATTTTTCTTGACAATGTGGTTGAGAAGACGCATGTTCTTGCCCCAGAGAACAAAACAACTCACGTCCAAATTAGGGCAGGCGGACATGCGGTCGCAGCACATATTCACATTGAATCAACACAACCCTCCAGCGTGATGTTCCATCTTACTGGAGAAGCAGAGTGGGTTGGCTTGTGGCTCACAGGGAACATTCATTCAAATTCACAATTATCTGTTGGTTTGATCAATGAACTCTCATCGGAATCTGTTCTCGTTCGAACAGATAATTGGAATGTAGAGCGGGATGGTGAATTTGAACTTGCAACGCTCTCCCTGGGTGGTCAACGAATCAAATCCGATATTCGAACAACGCTTTCTGGCTCTAATTCGACACATAACCAATTTATTGCTGTTCATGGACATGGAACTCGACATGATGATCATCACATCGAAATCCATCACCAGCAGCCCCACACCAATTCCAAACTTACAGTCAATGCTGCATGTGATGATCGAAGTCACTCAGTTGGAACTGGTGCACTAACCATCGATGATGCTGCACAACATACAGATGCTGGACAAGTATTCCGAAACCTCTTGCTATCAGAATCAGCAAGAGCAGAAGCGATTCCTGAATTGGAAGTTATGGCGAATGAAGTCGCTGCCGCACACGGAGCTGCATCCGCACCTCTTGATGCCATGCAAATGCATTACTTGATGAGTCGAGGATTGAATAAGGAAGAAGCAACTGCCATGCTCGTTGAAGGATTCCTTGTGGACTCATTTGTCGACGTTCGCTCTGATCCGGTCCGTGAAGCTATGCAAACACGACTTACCGTTCATCTTGAGTGTCAATTAATTGGGTGATTACATGGCGATACGGGATGATTTTCCAATCCTTCAGAGAAACATAAACGGTCATCCGTTGGTTTATCTTGACAATGCAGCCACAACGCAAAAGCCATCCGTGGTCATCGAAGCAATGAATGAATATTACACAATGAATAATGCAAATGTTCACAGAGCAGTTCACACATTAGCAGGAGAAGCAACGAATGGTTACGAGGCCTGTAGAACGACACTCAAATCGTGGTTCAATGCTGACCGCTGTATCATGACTGGAGGAACTACTGAAGCGATCAATCTAGCAGCACATGCGTGGGGTCACTCTCAACTCAAAGGCAGGGCAATCATTCTAACAGAAATGGAACATCATAGCGACATTGTACCGTGGCAAATGCTTGCTGAATCTTTCGGTAATGAATTACGATACATACCGGTCAAAGATGATCTCACGTTGGATATGGAAGCTTACGAAGCATCCATTGAAGGGGCAGGATTGGTCTGTGTCGTCCACACTTCAAATGTTCTTGGTGTGCGAAATCCGATTGAAAAAATCATTGAAATAGCGCACAAAAATGGTGCTAAAGTACTCATTGATGCTGCTCAGGGAGCCCCTCATTGTAAAATTGATTTGAACGAATTAGGTGCAGATATGATGGCTTTGTCGGCTCACAAAATGTGTGGCCCAACTGGGATTGGTTGCCTACTTGTCAATGAAGAAACCTTCCAAGAGATGAAGCCGTTCATGGGTGGTGGCGATATGATCGAGACAGTTACGCTTCAGAAATCGACCTACCAAACCAATGAACACCGGTTTGAAGCAGGCACTCCTAAAATTGCTGAAGCCATTGGTTGGGATGCTGCACTTGGTTATCTCGGCAATCTAAATCTCGAAGAACAACATCACAGATTATTGAATATTGCTCGCTATGTTGCAGATGAACTACGCTCGATGAACATGACCGTATACGGGCGTCATGATGCGGATGACTCTGCTGTAGTTTCCTTTTTGCATCCGACATTACATAGTGAAGATCTCGCACATCTTCTCGATGCAAGAGGCGTAGCAGTACGAACAGGGCATCATTGTGCTCAGCCGTTGCTTCATCGTCTCGGAATCAATGGAACCGTTCGTGCATCGTTTTACATCTACAATACCATGGAAGAAGCAGAACTATTTATTCAACACACAAAGGACATCTTGGAGAGGTTCGCATGACCTATCCAGAGGCGTTGATTGAACTTATTGATGACTTCCAATCGATTGATGATAAAATGGAGCGTCTTGAATACGTCTTCGATCTTGCTTCGGAAGTAAATGAACTCCCAGCCTCCCTATGGAGTGAAGAAACTCGGATTCATGGCTGTCAATCAGAAGCACACGTGCTTCTTGAAATTGAGGACGGTAAGGTTTCTCTGAAATCTGGAGCAGACTCTAAGCTGGTTCAAGGCCTCATGGGAATTCTTACAATTGCCATGGACAATCTCGATACCGAAGAAGCAAAGAAAATTACGCCGGATTTTGCAGTCGATATGGGAATACTGAATTCTCTTTCTCCATCGAGATCAAATGGATTCAGAAACATGTTTGACAAAATTATGAACGAATTGGAGGAGTATTAGATGGTTGAAGAATCAAACGTATTAGACGCATTACAAGCAGTAGAAGATCCAGAACTGGATATTTCAATTGTAGAACTTGGCCTTGTGTATGGGGTTCGCTTTGAACAACGTGATGAAGGCACACATGCAGAAATTGACTTGACGCTCACATCCCCTGGATGCCCTGCTGCTCCTGAGATCATGGCTGCTGCACATCGAGCAGCATTACAAACAGACGGATTAGAATCAGTCCATATCAATCTTGTTTGGTCCCCGAGATGGGACCCTCGCGTTCATGCTTCTGAAGATGCAAGAATGGACATGGGAATCTGGGAATGAAGTCAGTTGCTCAGAGTGAGACTTACTTCTGCACCGTCTTCGATTTCGAGACGTTCCCTAAGGAAGGGACCTGAGATAACTTCGACGACATCCACATGACGTGTTAAGTCAGGAATGAGGATTGCACAAGGGATGTTGTGTTCTTGATGAGTAATCGTTGCCTCATATGCTGTAGCACCACCGAATGAAACTCCATCTCTTAGAAATCCCCGTACTCGAATCGATTCAATAGAGGATACATCGACATTCAATGCGTCTTTTCTTGCAGTTTCTTCAGCATCTAATGTATCGATACCTGCTTTTTTCCTCAAGGCGATGTAATCGACAAGGTTTGAGCCTTCAACTTTGACATTCAATGTGCCTGGCCAAGCAGTTGTACCAAGAATTGTTCTGAACTGATCTTGATAGTGAGGTTGAGACATGAAAACATGAGCTCTTCCAAGCCCACTACTCACAGTTCCACGAAGTTGCACAAACCTTCCGTATCACCTCTCCTTTTTCATTATACGTGTTGAGGCCATGGCTCACAAAAGCCCTTAATCATCGACGAAGAGGACGGTTTGGTGAGCCAATGCCTGGTGACATGTCGTGGATGAAAGAACGCTTTGATGAGTTGAATGAAAAATCCCTTCTTTGGGAGCCTCCAACTCTGGAAGGACCAAATCAACCGAGGTGTACAATGGAAGGTAAACCGACTATTATGTTGTCAGCAAATAATTATCTCAATTTAACAACCCATCCAAAAGTTGTCTCAGCCATGGTGAATGCAACCCAGAAATATGGAGCAGGAAGTGGATCAGTACGTGCAATTGCTGGAACAATGGATTTACATCTTGAAGCAGAACAAAAAGTTGCAGAATTCAAAGGTGTAGAAGCTGCACTGATTTATTCAGCAGGTTATACCGCCAACGTAGGACTCATTCCAACGCTTGTTCAGGGGCCACAAGATGTCATCATCAGCGATGCGCTCAATCACGGCTCAATCATCGATGGAGTTCGGCTCACAAAGGCTCGTCGCGGCGTCTATGGTCACAATGACATGGGTGAACTGGAAGCCGTTCTTTCAGCACATGACGATGCAGAACGAAAACTGATCATCACGGATGGCGTATTTTCGATGGATGGGGATTATGCCCCACTGGATGAAATTAATTCATTAGCAGAAGAATACGGAGCCATGGTTTTGGTTGATGATTGTCATGGAGAAGGAGTCTTAGGCGATGGTGGAAGAGGAATTGTCGACCACTTTAATCTTCAAGGTAAAGTTGATTTTGAAGTAGGTTCATTCTCAAAGGCTCTCGGAGTACAAGGAGGAATCCTTGCAGGCACCGAGATGACAAGGAACCATGCCTTGAATCACTCACGCTCATGGCTGCTTTCAGGGTCCCAACCTCCGGGCGTAGCAGCGGCTCAAAAGGCAGCAATCGAAGTTCTGATGGATGAACCAGAACATCATGCCAAACTTTGGGACAATACGCACTACTTCAGAAATGAACTTCAATCCCTTGGTTTTGATACTGGTATGTCAACGACTCCGATTATACCGATCATGTGCGGAGAATCATCAACTGCAAAAGAAATGACACATCTTCTCCAAAAAGAAGGCGTTATGGCTGGAGCAATTGTATTTCCAATGGTTGCTCGAGATAAAGCCAGAATTCGAACACAGATGTCTGCAGGATTATCAAAAGATGATTTAGATGAAGTTCTAAGACTTCTCGAATCAATTGGTCCAAAGGTTGGACTTATCTGATTATTCAGATTCAAACGCGTCTACAACTTCGAGTAATTCTGTGTCATCGCCAGCCATTTCGGCAGCGTTGTTATCCTCGACCTCTTCCAGTGTTTTCACACCTTCAAATGGGTTCACCCCTTCATCAAGCATGCACAAGAGTCTCCAGCGAGGAGCCCAAGACAAATGCACGTAAGCAGGTCCTGGAAGAAGAAGGACAAACATGGAGATTGAACTTGAAATTTCAAGCACATCCGCAAAGTCAAGACCAAGCAATCCAAGTCCAATAAATGGCATAGGATAGAGAATGATTCGAGGAGGAGCAATTGGCATACGCTTGGTGAATGAGACTAAGATTAATGATGCAAAACCAAGCAGTAAACAAGCTGACATAAACAAGGCGGAAAAGAATATCCAATTCGATAGGGATTCATTAAACGAATCAAATTTCAAGAAATATGGAAGGATGAGCGCGAGGCTGATCAAGAGGCCATAGAACGCTCCAATATTACCTGGATGAGAGAGCCACAATGGCAACTTTGAGAAGCGACGAGACAATGAAGTTCCAAACAGCAATTCCTGTTGAGGAGCACTCAACTCAGAGACGTGTTCAGACCACTTGCTAGGTGCATCCATAAGTCATTGGGAGAGAGTAGAGGTTTTCAATGCACCCTCTCATGATTCAAAGGAAAGGCTTATTCTTGGCCCTTCAGTTTTTTTGCAATAGGGCCCAGAGCATCCTGAGAATCTTCTTCATCAGGCCAATCTCGATCTAGCAATCCAAAATCCTTGGATTCTCTATCTCGAGCATCCTCTATATCGTCGTGTTCTCCGTTATGAGCATCTCGTAAACCGAGGGCCTGGTTTAACAAAGCGATTGTTCGGCGCAGGGATGAGGATTGTGATTTCTGATCGGTAAGATAACCGAAGATGGAATAATTATCATCAAGTGTTACAAGATTGAACCCTTTCAATAAATCATCCTCAACCAATCTGTATCTGTATTTACCAGCAGGCTCCCATCGCCCATCGTGAAGACGAATCATGACCTTAGCCTCCTTATCACTCAATAATTCCATCAAAGGGTGTGATGGGTTAACGGCAAACGGAGTTGTGCTCCAATCAATCCAGCGTCGCCAACTCAGTGCAATCACAAATAACATCAGGATGAATAATAAAATACGTATTGGCCAAAGTGGTATGAATACAAAAAAGAGTTGAATGACGATGATAAACACTGCAGATTGAATCTGTATACTCCTTCCCTTTTGCAGCGCTTGCGGTGTTTCTGAAAACCGTATGAATCCATCATCGAGGCCATTTGTAAAATCACTCATTTCGATCACTCCACTTCGGCTATAGGTATTCGAACATCTTCATAGGTTTCATTCCATGTATCAACATCTTCAACGAATCGACGGATTTGTTTCAAATGAGTGACTACATCTATGCCCCAGATGTGCGTCCAGACGTCTAATTTAGGGAGAAGTTTCTCCCATTGATTCAAAACGCCTCTTCTTTTTTCTCGTTGATGATTGTACAGTAGGGCAGCGGTTTGAATGAGGCCTTGGATTCCCAAAATCTCTGGACGAGGAGCATCTCGACGCTTCAACAAATTCCACAAATCCTCCCATGATTCATGAGCATGCCAATATCGTATTGAATCAAACTCTTGAATTCCTTCCTGTAGGAGAGCATCTTCTGCCTCAGTCAATGGTAATGCCTCCATGGTTGGCCCTAGAGGTTCTCTGTTGAAATCCTTCGGTTTTACCCAAATAGGGCACACACTTCAAAAGATGAAAGGCAATCTAAGGGTTCGAGGGGTGAGCCAAATGTTCGATTTCAAACCAGGAGATGTCCTTGAAAGTCGAAAAGGAGGAGCAAACACCTTACGGCATCTTGCACAAGAATTAGCAACACTTGAGCGGGATGGTTCAATCCTCATTGAACGCCAGATTCCTGGAATTGGAGTAAGGACTGGGCATCTTCTGATTTTTGACGGAACACTTGCAAGTGCCTTTCACCAAGCCGATGCAAACCGGTATGGGATTGAAGCGTTGCTTGAGATTGAATCTGACGCCTCTGCCCTAGATGCAACTGTAAGCCTCCATGAAATGTCAAAGCAGACCTTCCTTTCCACGTCCTTGGCGTATCCACAAGCAAATCTTGTCGATCCAAAAGAGGAACGAGTAAGAGATGAAGCTTGGTGGTCAACTGTTCGGGCTCCAGTAAGAAGACTCGACCGTGAAGAACAACTACCTGAACTAAAGCCAACCATCGAAACTCCTGAATTTATTCGACATAAAACTCAAGCCAGATTACAAAACCTTACTGGGCCAGTGCTCAAGAGAGGACTTGCACTGTTGGAACATGCAGTAGAACCAACTGCAGCCTTCAATCTCGCAGAGGCTCTTCGAAAGCATGGACGACCATTATTGGTGATCTCAAGGCAATCACCTGAACGACTCAAAGTAAACCATCAACTTGAACTTGAAGATTGCAGATGGTTAACTGAAAAAGAACATGATCGAACTTTAGAACCTTCTCTGGAATCCATTCGAAAGGTTATCGATTCATTTTTCCATGATAATTTACGAGCAGTACTCGTTCTGGAAGGAATCGAATATTTAGCGGGTATCCATGGTGAAAACCAAGTCATTGAGATGGTACGTAGCGTTGTTGATGAAACTCGGTACACCGATAACGTGATGCTTCTTACATCAAATCTCGAAGCCTTTACGCAGATACAACGATCAAGATTGATACGAGAATTTGATACTCTCGAAACAACACAAATCGACTCATGGCTCCTTGATGTAGAATTACTCCTCGACCATCCGTTTTGCCAACCACCGGATGAAGAAGAACTGGCATGGATTGAACAACACCTTCAGGAAAGTCTTGCTGGACTTCGAAGTGAAGAACCTGAACCAACCCTCCCCGATGTTGAACAAATCCCTCTTCCAGTGGTGGAAGAGGTGGTGCTCGATACCAAAGAAGAGGAAGAATTAATCCATGAATCACAGGAAGTGATTGAAGAGGAAATTGTGACGCCTGAGCCTGAACCTCTTCCAGTCACTAAAAAACCACGACCAGCTCAACGGATTGTTCGCCGAAAAAAGAATCTAAAAACAAGGCATAGCAACAAAAGAGTTGAGAAACTGAATGCTGCATCAAAACGTATTGTTGACCTCGGCACAATCGATTCAGAAACTGCTCAACCAACGAAATTACATCATCTTGCAAAAGCTGCTGCAAGCGTCTTAGAACATCGTTTCCCTGAGCAAAAGAAGAACCTCACATCACAGCGTCTGAACACTGCAGTAGTCAGTTCTGCTTCGAAGAAGTTGTCTAAATTACCACCAATAAAAGGTAAAAAGACACTTGGATTACAACAGCGTGAAGCACCTACTAAATCGAAAGTGAAAACGAAGACATCACCTCATGCAAGAGAGTATGCTTCTGCGACTCAACGTCAAGAGACCATTCAAGATCTTAGAAACAAGACAAACTCGGATGAGTTAGATAAGGAGGGTTCTGTATGAGTATAGAGCGTACAAATCGACTCAAAATCGCTCTCCAAAAAGCAAAAGCAAATTTGCCAGAAAAAGAGGAGTCTCGAACCACAAATAAATCCACTTTGGGTCGCCTTCTCAACAAACCGTCATCTCTGAAAGAAGGAAGAGCATTCTTGGGAACTCAACCAATACATGAGCGACCGTTGATTGATGCGATTGCAAAGGAAACATTTGGAGAGGATGTCGAATACGTACCAAAACTCAACCTTCGGCAAGATAACGACCGGCAATCAAACGCTCAACTCATCGCATCTCGCTTGAAGAATATGAGAGAACGAGTCAATGTTGAACCCTCAGCCCCGCTTGGATCACGTATAGGATTCTCTGTTGATGGAAAACCATTGTGGGCATCGATAATCGATGAGCAACGGCAATACCCATCTCAGTCATTGAGTCAAGAACTCGCACCTCCACAAGCCCATGAACGTCTGCACCATAGTAATCTCGCACCTTCGCAATCAACCTGGCCCTTACAACTTCAAATCAACCAAAAGAAGACGTTCAAGCAATGGCGGGTCTACGGTGAAAATAAAGGACCAACAGAAGTATGTGAAGCGATTATTGATCAACTTGGAAATCAAATGAATCCGTTGCTCATGATCGGCCCACATGGAACTGGCAAGAGCCATTTATTACACGCAACAGGACAAAGCGTATTACGATATTATGACAAGGAAGTTCGAATAATACGAGGCACTGAATTGATCAGTGCAAGTAGTCTACCCCAAGATTGGCATGAAGCATTAACAAATACATGCTTGCTTCTAATCGATGATCTTCATCTCGTCTCAGAAAACGAAGATCTTGCCAGCAATTTAGGACACCTCATCGATCATAGCCTAAATCTAGGCATACAGGTACTTGCAACCTCGTTGACATATCCTGATTCATGGGCTTCGTCAAGACTCTGGGATGTTATGAAACATTCATCCACAGCAGAATTGTCTCCGGTCTCATCAACGAGTTTAGCTCTCCACATCAAACGAGAAAGTTCAGTTCAGGGATTGCTCCTTGAGGATGCGCATATCATGTACCTATTGGAGCATACAGGAAACGATTGGAGAAGTGTGAATTCATCCATAGCAATGCTCGTAAACGCCAACCATAAAGGCGATGTTGCACATCAACCAGAAGATGTATTACGAATTCTTGCTAACAAGCCAAAACAAGAACAACAGGTCCACGAACAAAGTGGCTCAAGCATCACACTCGCTTCAGATATCGTTCGCACTGCAACGGATGTCATTTATTCAGACAAAGATATCGGTGGCATCGAATTGCATTCAACCTCTATCGACCTTCCAGAAGATGATTGGGAACCACGATTGGTTTCAGTCGATGAGATTCATAGAGCAAATGATTTGATTGAGCAACACCTAAAGACAACGCTTGAGGAATTAACCCCTGAAGCACCAAGTGTACTTGATGCGGATTTCAGAGATCGACATCTAACCCATCAACTTGGTCAATTAGAAGGAAGCGATATCGATTCCGCCGTTGATGTCATGGTTGGAATTGATACTGAAATCGATCGAGTAATGGCAGAGAGAGAACGACAGATGGTCAGAGATGATCTTCGTCTACGCAATCTTGAATCACAAATGGAGGCTTTACTCGACCGAACATCAAGTGCAGATGCAAACGAACTCATCGACATCGTCGATGAATTACGCCACATTGAGCATGAGTTAGGTCTTGTGAGTGAAGATGCAATGGAAGCGTTTGAACTTGAAGATGAAGAAGCCAAAAATCTGGTCCGTTTGGCACGAATTCGACCTAAGGCAATCCTAACTGGTGAGCAAGAATGACCGACGCATGGTGGGCGGATGGAGTCTCTTTCCAATGTCAGCCAGACTGTGGCCGTTGTTGCGATCAACCCGGAGGCATTGTGTATCTTGCTCCAACAGATGCAGAGAAGCTAGCAGAACATGCAGGGATGGATGTCGAAGCATGGCTAAGACGTGATTGTACAAAAACACTTGATGGCAGATACATACTTCGATCCCGTCAAGGAGATGGAATATGCATTTACTTAAACGAAAAAAAACAATGCAATGTCTATCAAGTTCGTCCTCAACAATGCAAGGCATTTCCATGGTGGGCTGAAAACCTTCGAAGTAAGCGTTCTTGGAATAAAGTGAAAGAATCCTGCCCAGGACTTACTGCTGATGATGCGATCATAATATCTGGAGAAGAAATCAGACTGCACGTCCAAGCAGATCGCCAATCGACACGTGGATTCCGAATATGGGAATAAGTGTAATTAGGTGTAATTACCAACACCACTTGGGTGTTTTTTCGTACTTTCCTTTATACGGAGGACCTGATTCGGAAGATACGGTGAGACAGTGACTGATGAGGCGAAACATCTTCTTAACTTGACTGAAAAACACCTCGATATTGGTATGCGCGGCGTACCAGTCGGTACATGTCGCACATCATATGTTACTCCAGGAGAAGGAGTTCATTATTGTGGATATCCAATAGCTGAACTGGCAGAAATGGAACCAGAAGATGTGGTCTATCTCCTTTACAACAAGGAACTTCCTTCAGAAGAACAATCGTTAGAATTCAGGCAAGATTTAGCAACTCGTGCTGAGATGCCTGGAGATTTAACAGCGTTATTTTCTACTCTTCCAAAAGATGGCCATCCTATGGATTGGTTGTCCATTGGTATACACTCACTCGGCATGATGGATTGCAAGAATGATTGGAAGGAAGATGCACTCAATTTGTTGGCGAGAATGCCACGACTCATGGGGCTTATGTTCCGTTACCGAGAAGGTCGAATAGACGATATCCCTGAGGATGATACATCTCTTACTATGGTTCAACGTTTCACAAATACACTGCAACTCGAAGACGTGGATCAAGAGAAACTTGCCAAGATAATTTCAGTTTATCTCGTCCTCCACATGGACCACGGTGGTGGCAATCTCTCAACATTTGTCGGTAAGGCTGTAGCAAGTGGCCATGCCACACTGTACTCGTCTATTGCCAGTTCAATGAATGCCCTCAGTGGGCCACTTCATGGCCGAGCAAATCAATCATGTCTCGAATTTGTCCTTCGTGTTGGTACATCAGTACCAGAAGAAGTTGAGCACTTTGTTCGAAAGGAACTTGAAGAAGGGCGTCCAGTATTCGGATTTGGACACGCTGTACTACGCTCTGAAGATCCTCGGGCAACGGTTCAGTTTGCATTAGGAGAGAAACTCTGCCCTGATGATGCCAACTTCAAAATCATTCGAACTCTCCGTGAAGTAGCCCCACGAGTGTTGTCTGAAAACCCAAAGATATCAAATCCAAACGCTAACGTAGACATCGCATCTGGTGCATTATTACATCATGTTGGACTTACCAATCCAAGTTACTACACCACATTCTTTGGATGGGCTAGAGTCATCGGAATCGGGGCTCAAATCTTCGACGAAAGAGTTGTTATGCGTGGCGGTAAAGGAGTTCCTATTTACAGACCTAAGTACATCGCACGAGAGCAATCTCTACGACACATCGAATGATCAGGAATTCATGTCGATTTCGACATAGCCATCTTTTTCTCGTACATCATACGTTTTCAATGAAGATGGTTTTCTCAACTTACCAAGCATTTTCCCATACCACGGGAATAATGGAAACGGAGACCATTCGTTAATGGATCCATCTTCAGGATGATATGAGGATTGATGAAGAGGACAACGTAGGCATCCATCTTTGATTTTCCCACCCCAGTGCAAAGGCCATGCCATGTGCCTACACATTGCATTTGTTCCGAACACACCTTCCTCGGTCCGCATAACAGCAACCATTTTGACACCAATGGTCTTTCCCTTGACTTTATTCAACTTCAATTTTGAACTCTTACAAACTTTTTTCCAGCGGGGTTGTTCTTCGGACATGAACAACCCAAGAAGGAATCTCCTTATCAATAAGTGTTCAAAATCACATAGGATTTAGTTTCAAATCTGGAACACTCCTTTATACCCCGTTACGAGGGCTTTCTTTTATGCAGAACCCGTTTAATGCACTTACAGAAACTTCGGTCGCTCGTCCAAAGACAACTGTTGCTGTGATTCTTGTCCTTACACTCGCCCTTGCTTCGATGGCTCAATTCATTAATTTTGATAATAGTGAAGACGCATTCTACCCTCAGAATGACACGACTGAACTACTGTATGAAATCGAGGATCGCTACCAAGCCTCACTTGATTTCATTCGAGTCATCGATGAAATTGAGCAAGGTGACATGAAAACTGAATCAGCATGGAAACAATTTGCCATGATCGAGGCAAATCTATCCACCGATGAAACATTCTTGCCGTATCATGAACCATTATTTGGCGGAAAAGCGACTAGCGGCCCTGCTGGTTCTGCTGTCTTTTGGCTTAACACTCAAGATCCAGTAACAACTCAAGAATGGAGAGATACACTCAGCAATCAACTTGCAAATGCTACTGTTGCAGATGAAGAGAACTTTACAGCAGCACTCAATGACCTCGCTACAGCTATCGCAATGATCCCATCACCAAGAGGGCCTACTGCTCAGGAATTAATTGACTGGCAACCCGGTGAAGTCAATTCATGGCAACTCCGAATGGATGATAATCTTTCAATTGCAACAGAATTGGGTGTTCTTCAAGGCCAAATTCAAGGATTGATTTCTGCTCGAACCAGTCCGAATGAAATTGGCCCTGTCGCTGCAACTACTGGACCATTGCAAGGAGTCATTGGAACATATATTGGACTTCAGAACATCGATCACAGAGGCAATATTGTCAGTACAATGCCTGCAGAAGACAAGAATGAACCATGGGAAAGCGATGGTCCTGTTCTCATCAGTTTAGTCATCTCAACTGAAGCAAGTAATTACGAAGATGCGGAAATCATTGGAGACGTTCAGGAACTTGTTACAGAGTGGTCTGAAAACAGTCTCCAGGACATCAAGGACTCAACTGGAGATGATGAACTACGTGTGTTCACATTCTCAGCGTTCTCATACCAACAAAGCGCAAATATTGGGAAGGAGATTGGAATGTTGACATCACTTGCCCTCGTATTCCTTACAGTTATTCTCTATATCAAATTCCGATCCAAGCGAGATACTGCCTATGTCATCGGGTTGACAGTCCTAGCCATCCTAGCAACATATGGTGCAGCGGGCGTCTTCAAACTCACATTCAACGCTGCAATGAATAGCATCCCTATCCTGCTCCTCGCAATTGGTGTCGACTATGGAATACACGTAGTAACACGAATAAGAGAAGTTATGCAAGACATTGAAAGAGACAATCCTCAAGGTAGAATGACCCTGGCGGATTTCGAACCCGAAGTTCGTTTGAAGGCCATTCGTTCTGGAGCAATCCTAACATCAGCAGCCCTTGTCATTGCAATCTTCACAGATATGGTTGGTTTCTTATCGTTCAGACTATCATCCCAGATGTTCCTTGTGAACTTCGGTACAGTCATTGCTCTTGGCTTATTTGCGATCTACGTGTTGAGTATATCCTTGCTGCCAGCCTTGATGACCATGTTCCCAAGCAAATCACTTCCTTTGGCGAAATCTGGAGCAATGAACGAAACCAAACTCACCAGAAGAATTGGAGAGATGGCCCAAGATAAACCACTCTATGTCATCATTGTAACAGTTCTACTCTCACTCCCAATGCTCTACGGCATGAGTACACTTGAAGTTGGATTTGATACACAAGGCCAATTTGATGATTCTCTAGAAGTGGTACAAGATTTCCTGATGATCGCTGAAGAATTCCAAAGCAGTCCTACTCCGCTGTACGTTGTTCTCGAAGGCGAGATTCTTTCTCCTCAAGGATTTGAAGCATACAATATTGCCATTGCAACGTTACAAGAAACGGATGGCGTTTCTGGCGTACCCACTGGTTTGTGGGACACACTTGACGCATCGCGTGCATCGAATGGTGAACTCGATGGATTGATGGCGAATTTATCATCAAATGGAGAAGGTTATCAGTCACTCAAAACATACCTGCTTAATGATTCAACAGGACGTAATATCACAGACTCTTTGCTCTACTCGGATGGTCAACAAACCATTCTTTCCTTCCAAGCCAGTACGTTGGACTGGAAGGATACTGTGGATTTCGAAACTGGCTTGTCTGAAGCACTCGAAGAATCTGCTTCATCCGCTAATGGATCATATTCAATGGAATTGAGTGGACGAGCCTTAATCCTCGCTCAAATCAGTGCAGATGTTGCAGTTTCAGCAGTTACTTCTACTGCAATTGTTGCAGGAACAATTTTGATTGTACTCATTATTATTCAATTCATTCGAACAAACGATATCATCCAAAGTGTTCAGCGCGGTGTTGTCACTTGGATACCACTGATCATGGTCGTTTTGTGGGTCTATGGTATCATGGGACTTGCAGGATATCAATTGAATTCACAGACTGTTACAATAGGAGCACTTGCACTCGGACTTGGGGTTGATTATGCTGTCCACTATGTGATTCGATTGGAGGAGGAAGCAGAAATGCATCCTGAAAAAGACATTGCAGAATGGACTTCAAAGACAACAGCCACAACTGGAAGAGCAATGTTTGGAGCAGCTCTGAGTACTGCTGGAGGATTTGCAATTCTCAACTTCTCAGGACTTCTACCCTTGCGTTTATTCGGCCAGGTGTTCATCGTTGCCATCAGTTTGGCAATGATCTCGAGTGTAACACTTTTACCGGCATTGTATGGGCCATTTTTACGAAGAGATGCAAAGAACCATTTGAAGCATCACGAGAACGAATGACCCTACAATACTGGTCGCTGGGTCTTTCCTGAACCACGATGCCCAATCATTCTGACAAATTCCCATGGCATGCTTTTGCTTGTCATCGATTGGGTAAGCATCTCCTCAACAGAGGGTTGCCAATTCCACTTAGCTTTCCAGTAAGAAAGGAGTTCACGACGTCGTGAAACATCAGCCTCGTGCCATGGAGTAATTTCTTTTTTGAGTTCAGAGACAACAGACAAGTGATTCGCCTCATCCGTTGCATCGAGCAATCGTTGTTGCCCTTCATCGAGAGGAAGCGTTGCAGGTTGTTGCCAACGAGCATGTCCACTTGGCAACCATGTAAGATCAGGGTCGCTGTAATCTGTAAGAGCAGAGAGACCTGCATTGAGCACTGCATGTTCAACTGTGGGCTTTACTGGCCAAAGATAAACTGGAAATCCTTCTCGTTGCTTTGTCAACGTCTCAAGGTGTTTACCCTGCAATCCAACAGCTTTTCCAATAGGAATTCGATTCGTTGGAGGCACGAGATATTCAATCGCACATGGCATCATTGGAGACCCATTCCGTTGGCGTTTCTTCTTGAGACGGTTAAATGAGTTTGAAATGAACTCAGGGACTGCTAATGTGCGATGTGTCCTCCGTCCACCAAAAGGTCGAATGTTTGGACGAAGAGAAGACCATGGGCCTTTAATCCCACCATAGTTAATCGCCTTATGCATGCGGGAATGGAACGCATAATGAACAATAGATCCTATTGGAATCTCGTATTCATCAAGGAGTTGTTCAGCATGATGCATGGTTTTACCCATGTGTAAATCATGCTTCTTTCGAGCAAATAAACCCCCAGAACGCTTTACTTTCAAACTTGGACGTTTTGTTTCAACAGTAAGGACCTTCGCTTGATCTTGGACGGCCTCTTGAATCTCTGGGTGCTTCAGTAATTCCTCAAATGAACAAAACCCAAACTCTTGAAGCTCGTCTAGGGTCCAATCTTCAACAAATGGCGATCGGCCCGAGAGCCGGAGGGGATCTACTGAAATTGTTCGGTCGTGATGAATGACAACTTGATCATCGCTTGTTAGGCGGATATCAAATTCAATCCCATCAAACATACGCATGCCATGAACAAGACTTGCGAGAGTGTTCTCTGGCGATTGAATATACATCGGTATCATTCTATGCAAACGACTCCTCTTTTTCAATCTCCGCTAAGTCTATGTGGCTTCAATCGCCCATATTATCCCATAGAGTTGGTAAAACCTCTATATGAGAAATCTACGCAGGCTGGCTATGAGTCCATGGACAATCATGATGGGGATGATATTACTTTTGACTCCGGTCATCTGTTATATCTTCTCAGTCAACCAGAAATCTTCGAGGTTGCCATTTGGTAAATGGATTCAAACTATTCATGAACAACGATATTACATTCACGCCATGGGTTATATTGTCATTATCAATTGGAAAGGCCTTACTGATCGACTAAATGAACCAATAAAATCCACTGTTGGGCATTGGACTGATTCAGTTCATGCCCTTGAAGGAAATTTCGTATTATGGATACAAACGGCGTTCGAGAATGATATCCTCACAACCTTCTTGAATTTCCATTACCTTTTCGTCTATCTCTTTCTTATCTATGTGACAACGGTGTATTATGCATACACAAGTGATCGGGATATGACCGATAAGGTGACGATGAATTATCTTCTGATCTACGCTATTGCAGTACCATATTATCTCTTTTTCAATGTCGAAGTGACATCCTCATGGATTCCAGGCATGGACGCATTGTTGTATCACGATGGAATGTATTCCACATTCTATGCCACTCATGACCCCTTGGATAACGCAGTGCCATCACTCCACGTTGCGATTCCATTTGGAATATTGATGCTCAATTATCTTCATGTAAAGCAGAAAGGAATTGTGATGAAAGAATGGAGACATTATCGCTACCACATGTTCATTCTCATCAATACAATCGTCTTCATTTTCGCCATCCTGTATCTTGGAATCCATTGGGTTAGCGACATACCACTGGGCATGTTGGTGGGCGGAATAGGTGCTCTATTTATCCATCATTTACAACCGAGATTGAGAAACGATTTCGGACCAATGTTCAAGGGAGTCTCCAAAGAGAAGGTACGAAAACACATCTTCGTAGAAGGTACAATTTTCCTTCTCATGATGGCAGCAATAATGGGAGCAATCAATTATCAAGACTCTACAAATGATGAACAAGCATCATTCAGACTGGGTTCTGGGGACACCGTCCATGACCTCATTCATGAGATGGGGCCTGAGTTGTCTGTGATGACGACGATCCATAACATGGACAGTTCTCATACCCTTGAGTACGTCATTATCACAGTTGACCTTGCAGAACCTGGATTTGAGGATTTCAGCGTCGATTGGAATACTATGCAAGGTTTAGCTAATGAACATTGTACTCAGAATGTCGCCTGTGTCGCCTCACTTTTACCGGGTGAAAAAATTGATTTGCGTCTTAGTTCACCAAATGTGTTTACGTTTATCTTCCTCCACCATAGCGGTGATGATGGAGTGATGGAAGTGCAAATTATCTCAGAATATGATGAATCCTCTAGTGCGATGAACAAAGCGGTTGCTCTATCGATGCCATCACTTTACATTACTGGTTTCGTCATATACAGATTGTTGCGATTAAGCCAAAATGGAAGGAATTGGTACGATTCCACGCCATCCCATACTTGGGAAGAAGAATGAGCATTCACTTATTGGGATGCATCTCTTGGACTGTACATGGCGTCCAACACTTCTCTCGAAGACGCTGTATCTGAACTGATGGATTCACCTGGTGGAGAACTCCTTTCTTCTGCAAGAATCCATCTGCGAAAGAGGGCGCTTGCTCTCTTTGGTCTATTCTTAGCAGGCTTGGTTGCAGGATTTCCAATTGCAAAAAGTATCATCAAATGGATTATTGATGAACAACGACTCCCGGATGATGTTAATGTCATCGTTACATCACCTGTTG